>OHGZ01001594.1_pt1 | contig 9887 bp, 6 predicted proteins | sample 1567851 | NCBI WGS metagenome assembly OHGZ01 (sample SAMEA3879563, study PRJEB24766) | human gut metagenome | biome: human-associated habitat; feature: feces | place: USA | collected 1985/1987 | reverse complement strand
GTCCGCCCTTATTGCTGATACGAAGCTCGACCAGGTCATTTTGCAGGGTCGTGTAATCTTCCGTACCCACCATAGCTTCGCCGAATACGCCGAAGCTCTGCTGCAAACGTTGCGCCCGTACCGAGTCCGGCAGGTTCTCCAACGAATCCTCCACTAAAGCACTCTTGTTCTCTTGTTTCTGCAATTCCAGTTGCTGAGCATACTCAATCTTCGCGATTGAATCTTGGTAACGGCGCTGTGCCTCCAACTGCTCAGGCGTTGGCCGGTTGAACCAGCTAAACGCGAATAATACGACACCGATCAGCAGAAAACCTATTAATGTGTTTTTATCCATTTATCACCAATTATTTTTTATTTTCGATAGCAGCTTTCACGAAGCTGAGGAAAAGAGGATTCGGATTCACCACGGTACTGTTGTACTCCGGATGATATTGAACGCCCACGAACCATTTCAAGGCGGGGATCTCTACCACCTCTACCAGATTTGTCTCCGGATTCTCACCCGTACACATCATACCGGCGGCCTCGTATTGCTTCTTATACTCGTTGTTGAACTCGAAACGATGGCGATGACGCTCTTGGATATGCTCCTTGCCGTATGCCTCCAATACCTTGGAGCCCTCTTTCAGCGTACAGTCGTAAGCGCCCAAACGCATGGAACCTCCCATATTGGTAACGTTCTTCTGCTCCTCCATCAAGTCGATCACCTTATGTGTCGTATTCGGCTCCATCTCCGTAGAGTTGGCATCCGCCAAACCTAACACGTCACGCGCAAACTCGATCACCATGCACTGCATACCCAAGCAGATGCCAAAATACGGGATGTTCTGTTCCCGTGCATAGCGGGCGGCCTGGATCATGCCCTCAATGCCGCGGTCGCCAAAGCCGCCGGGCAGGATGATGCCATCCACACCGGAAAGCTCTTCAGCGCAGCGCTCCTGATCCAGCAGGTTTTCGCTGTCCACCCAGTGGATCTCCACTTTGGACTCATTCTCAAAGCCGGCGTGATACAGGGACTCCATTACACTCAGGTATGCGTCATGCAGCTTGACATATTTGCCAACCAGGGCAATGGTGCAGGTCTTGCTGCGGGTGGCAATGCGAGAGATCAGCTCTTTCCACTCGGTCAGGTCGCTGGCCGGAGTTTCCAAGTGCAGCTGACGGCAAACAACGTTGGTCAGGCCGGCAGCTTCCAGCATCAGCGGGCACTCGTACAGGCTGGGCATGGTCAGGTTTTCAATCACGCAATCAGGGCGCACATTGCAGAACATGCTGATCTTGCGCTTGATATCGCTGCCAACGCGGCCATCGGCACGCAGCACGATGACGTTGGGGGCGATGCCCATGCCCTGCAGTTCCTTGCAGGAATGCTGGGCGGGCTTGGATTTATATTCGTCCGAGCCGGAAATATAGGGCACCAGAACCACATGGATGTAGCAGCAGTTTTCCATGCCCTGCTCAATGCCAACCTGGCGGATGGCCTCCAGGAAAGGCTGGCTCTCAATATCACCGGTGGTACCGCCGATTTCGGTGATGACAACATCGGCTTCGGTGCTTTTGGCAAGATTGTAGATATAGCTCTTGATTTCGTTGGTAATGTGGGGAATGATCTGCACCGTCTGGCCCAGATAAGCGCCCTGGCGTTCCTTGTTCAGCACGTTCCAATAGACCTTGCCCGTCGTCAGGTTCGAGTACTTGTTCAGGTTTTCATCAATAAAGCGCTCATAATGACCCAGATCCAGGTCTGTTTCGGTTCCGTCATCAGTCACGAACACCTCGCCGTGCTGTAGCGGGCTCATGGTGCCGGGATCCACGTTGATATAAGGATCCAGCTTTTGAGAAGCCACCTTCAGGCCGCGGGTTTTCAGCAAACGGCCCAAGCTGGCTGCTGTGATGCCCTTGCCCAAGCCGGAGACCACGCCGCCAGTAACAAAAACGTACTTTGTCGCCATATATACCATCCTCTCCACAACTACCACAAATAAATGGACGCTTTATTATACATCACTTTTATTTCCAAAAGCAAGAGTCTTTTTTCCTGTTTGGTGCAAATTCTCTTGCGCACCATCGTACAATCCCCTATAATAAATAAGATAGTATTTAAGGCAATACCGCATAATTCTAAGTGCCGATACGGCGAGCGAGGTGCGGCAGATGCTAAGCCAAAAGCGCAGATAATACTGGATGTCTTATCGAGCATTTTGGCAACGCAGATGCCGTGCCGCAGCCGCCGGAGCGGTGCTTAAGCCGTAAGGCGGGAATTGTGCGGTGCTGCCTTAAGATCATGTTGAGAAGGGAGCGTGCTTGTTTGCAAAAGCTCAAAAAAATTTTCAGCCGCCAGAACGGGTTGGTCCTGCTGCTGGTTCTGGTGGAATTTATGGTGTTGGCGCTGCGTTTTGTGGGGGATTTCCGCACAGGCGGCGTGATTGATATTACGCCGGACCTGATCATTCCCTACGCGCAGGAATGTACCAATGATGACCGCGGCGCCCGCGTGGAAAACTTTACCGGCCTGTTTGCCACCACCCGCTGGATCGACCTGCCGCGCGGCAGCTACCAGGTTTGCATCAACTATGTGAATGACGGCGAGGACGGCGAGGTCAGCTTTCTGGATGAGATCATGCCCACCGCGCAGTACGATGCCGCCAAGCTGCCCGCTGAGCGCACCCGCACGGTATTCAGCCTGTGGATGCCCTACGGCTGCGAAACCGCACAACTGCAGTTTACCGCGGACTGCGGCAAAAACCAGGTCATCTACATTACCGGCGCACAGATCGTACCCACCCATGCGTGGGCGTATGTGCGGCTGCTGACGGGGCTTGTGTTCTGCGCCGTACTGGACTGGGTGATCCTGTTGCTGACCCGCCGGGTCAAATTTCCCATCCATACCCTGCGTGGGCGGTATATCGCCATGGCGCTGGTGGGCATCGGCGTGTTTGCCTGCCTGCCGCTGGGGCTCGGCTACCTGACGTACGGGCACGACCTTTCCATCCACCTTTCCCGCATTGAGGGGCTGAAAGCCGGGCTGCTGGCCGGGCAGTTCCCCGTGCGCATGGACCCGGCCATCATCAACGAAAAGGGCTATCCGTTCAGCCTGATGTACTCCGATGTGTTCCTGTACCCGGCTGCGGTGCTGCGCATTCTGGGTTTCAGCCTGCAAACCAGCTACAAAGTTTACGTTGCATCCATCACAGCGGCCACCGTGGGCATTACGTTTTATGCCCTGCGCAAAATGTTCCGCAGCGATTGTGCCGCGCTGCTTGGCACCGCGTTGTACACCCTTTCGTTCTACCGGCTGACCAACGTGTTTGTGCGCGCTGCAGTGGGCGAATATACCGCCATGGCGTTCCTGCCGCTGGTCGTGTACGGGCTGTGGCGGATTTATCGCCAATCCCCTGCCGATGGCAAAAAGGCCGAACCCTGGTGCTGGCTGCCCTTTGCCCTGGGCTTTACCGGCCTGCTGCAGAGCCATCTGCTGACAACCGAACTTGCGGTGTTCTTTACCGCCGCCTTCTGCCTGCTGTATTTCAAAAAAACCTTCACCCGCCCGGTGCTGCCCGCTCTATGCAAAGCCGCCGGGGCCGCCATTGTGTGGAACCTGTGGTTTATGGTGCCGCTGCTGCAATACATGGTGCAGGGGGTGTGCCGCATCAGCGGCAAGTATGATGCCGCCTACCTGTACGACAGCTCCGTTTACCTGGGCCAGATGTTTTTGATGTTCGGCCAAAGCAGCGGCGTGGCGGAGAGCATCCAGAGCGGCATTGCGGGCGAAATGCCGCAGACGCTGGGCCTGGCACTGGCCGCGGGTGCATTCTTCTTCCTGCTGGCTGTGCTGGACCCCGCCGTGCGCAAAAGCAGCCGCGATGCCGCGCGCATTGGCAGCCTGACACTGGGCTTTGGCCTGCTGGCCGCCTGGTGCGCCAGCGACCTTTGCCCCTGGTACGCGCTGTTCCGTTGCGAACCATTGCAGACGCTGAGCAAGACTCTGGGTAAGCTGCAGTTTGCCTGGCGGTTCTTCACCCCGGCCACCATGCTGCTGGTCGTGTGTGCCTGCTGCGCGGTGGTGCTGTACCGCAAAGTCCGGCCCGAAGCCGCCAAGGCAATGGCCGCCGCCCTGCTGGCGCTGACCATCATCCCCGCCGGGTACCTGATGTATGACAAATGCACCACCAGCGAAGCCGTTACCTACATGAGCCTTGCCGCGGTGGATGACCTGCCCGGTCAGGTGGGTGGCGGCGAATACCTGCCCACCGAGGACACCACCACCGATGACAGCGTCTGGGGCCGCCTGACCCCCGAAGCGGACGACGGCGTAGAGTTGACAGAGTACACCAAAAACGGCCTGACCATTCAGCTGGCGGCGCAGAACACCGGCGACACCGAAGCATCCATCCGGCTGCCGCTATTCTACTACCCCGGCTACCATATGACCGCTGCGGACGGAGCCGCACTGACCCACAAGAACGGTTACCTGACCGTTACCCTGGCTCCCGGCTGGCAGGGCAGCGTACAGGTGCGCTGGACTGGAATGTGGTTCTGGCGCGTGGCGGACTGCATCAGCCTGCTGGGCATTGCAGCCACTGTTGTGCTGTACCGCAAAAGCCAAAAGAACGCAGCACAGGTTTAACTGTCTAAACTATACCGGGCTTGTCGCCCCCAAGCGGGGTTGGCGGCCCGGTTTATTTTATTAGACCGCATTGGGGGTTGGATGGCTCCATCCCCCAATACAAGCATTTTCCCTAAAACATCAAGGCAAACGCCAATCCGGTTTGTCATTTCTGCCAGTTGCTTTTTTTGCGTTTGGCCCGTATAATAAGCACATAAACAGCAAGGGCGCTGCGAACACAAATCCTGTTCGCAGTGCCTTTTGTTTTATAAAAAGTCCGACTTATTTGCGTGATGATACCACAGAGGAAAAGGAGTTCGGTAAGTATGGCAGCAACCGTTATGGAACTGTACGGCAGCAAAGTCTTCAACGAGCACGAAATGCGTGAGCGTCTGCCCAGCTCGACCTACAAGAGCCTGAAGGCAACCATTGAAAAGGGTCAGGCCCTTGACCTGGAAGTAGCCAATGTTGTGGCCAGCGTGATGAAACGCTGGGCGATTGAACAGGGCGCTACCCATTACACCCACTGGTTCCAGCCTCTGACCGGCATCACCAGTGAAAAGCACGATGGTTTTGTCAGCCCCCAGCCGGACGGCACCGCCATCATGGAGTTTTCCGGCAAGGAGCTCATCAAAGGCGAACCAGATGCTTCCTCCTTCCCTTCCGGCGGTCTGCGCGCCACCTGTGAAGCTCGCGGCTACACCGCATGGGACCCCACCAGCTATGCTTTTGTAAAAGATGACGTGCTGTGCATCCCCACTGCATTCTGCTCTTACACCGGCGAAGCACTGGATAAAAAGACCCCGCTGCTGCGTTCCATGCAGGCCATCAGCGACCAGGCCTGCAAGGTACTGCACCTGTTCGGCAAGGATGTTGAGCGCGTTGCCACCACTGTTGGCCCGGAGCAGGAGTACTTTCTGATCCGCAAAGAGGATTACAACAAGCGCCTGGACCTGGTTCTGACCGGCCGCACCCTGTTTGGCTCTGCACCGTCCAAGGGCCAGGAACTGGAAGAGCACTACTTTGGTGTGATCCGCCCCATTGTCTCCGACTTTATGAAGGATCTGGACACCGAGCTGTGGAAGCTGGGCATCCCCGCAAAGACCAAGCACAACGAAGTTGCCCCCTGCCAGCATGAGCTCGCCCCCATTTACGATACCACCAACGTTGCCATCGACCACAACCTTCTGACCATGGAAATGATGAAGAAGATTGCCGATAAGCACGGCCTGGTCTGCCTGCAGCACGAAAAGCCGTTCGAGGGCGTTAACGGTTCCGGCAAGCACAACAACTGGTCCATCAGCACCAAGAGCGAAAACCTGCTGGATCCCGGCGATACCCCGATGGAAAACCTGCAGTTCATGGTCTTCCTGAGCGCCGTCATCAAGGCGGTTGATGAATACGCTGACCTGCTGCGTACCTCTGTTGCCACCCCCGGCAATGACCACCGCCTGGGCGCTAACGAGGCACCCCCGGCCATCATCTCCATCTTTGTCGGCGAAGAGCTGGAAGCTGTTATCGATGCTGTCTGCACCGACAGCCCCTATGCCGGCCCTGTTAAGATGAAGATGGACCTTGGCGTTGATGTTCTGCCCAAGTTCAGCAAGGACACCACCGACCGTAACCGTACTTCTCCGTTTGCCTTTACCGGCAACAAGTTCGAGTTCCGTATGCCCGGTTCCGCTGAGAACCTGAGCGATGCCAACACCATCCTGAACACTGCTGTTGCCAAAGAGCTGAAGCAGTTTGTTGCCGATGTGGAGGGCGCCGCTGACTTTGAGTGCGCCGCCGCCGCCTGGGTCAAGAAGACCCTGAACGACCACCGCCGTGTGATCTTCAACGGCAACGGTTATTCCGAAGCCTGGGAAGCTGAGGCTGCCCGCCGTGGCCTGCCCAACCGCAAGTGCACCCCCGATGCCATGGTCGCCCTGAAGGAAGAGAAGAACATCTCCCTGATGGAAGAGTTCGGCGTTCTGACCAAGACCGAAATGCTGAGCCGTTACGAAGTTGAGATGGAGCACTACTCCAAGATTATCAACATCGAAGCCCGCACCATGCTCAAGATCGCATCCAAGCAGCTGATTCCTGCCGCCACCAGCTATATGGGCGAAGTTGCCAGCACCGCCGCAGCCAAGACCGCTGCTGTGGAAGGCATCTCCACCAAGTCCGAAGCAAAGCTGTTGACTGCACTTTCCAAATACACTGACGAGATGTCTGATGCAACCGACGCTCTGAAGGCTGTGACCGATAAGGTCAGCGCCCTGGACGATGAGACCGCTAAGGCTCATGCTTTCCATGATGAGGTTCTGCCCGCCATGGATACCCTGCGCGCCGCCGCTGACGCTGCTGAAGAGCTTGTCGATGAGGATTACTGGCCGCTGCCGTGCTACAGCCGTATGCTGTTTTACACTGAGTAAGCAGTGACCCAAAAAGCCCCCGGCAGCAAGGGTTTGTGCTTTGCACAAAATGCCGGGCACGGCTTTTTAACACGCCATTCTCCTTTTCCTATTTCTTACACCAGCTCGAAAGGCCCGCCGCGAGGTGGGCCTTTCGAGTTTAGGTAGGAGTCAGCTGAAAGTTAGGAGTTAGGAGTTTATTGGGTTCAATGCTGAATAAACTCCCGGTTCCTCTTTCTGCTCAATCCGTTCCGGAACTTTGCTCCATATGCTATAATGGGATCAATCGCAAAGTGACGGGCGCACATTGTGCGCCCTACGGAATTTCTAATTGCTCATTGCTAATTCCTAATTGCATCAACTTCTCACTCCTACCTCCTAACTTCTCTCCCCCCCTCTCTGCCAAATCTGCAGCCTAAATTTGGAGGATTCCACCATGAAGCATACTGCACAGGATATCCTGAACTATGTCGAAGATAACGACGTAAAATTTGTACGTCTGGCGTTCTGCGATATTTTCGGCAATCAAAAAAACATCTCTGTCTTTGCCGGGGACCTTCCCTATGCCTTCGAGCAGGGTGTCTGCTTTGACGGCAGCTCCATTGCCGGGTTTATGAACACTGAGGAGAGCGACCTTGTGCTTTGGCCAGACCCGGACACAATGACCATTCTGCCCTGGCGCCCCACCGAGGGCCGTGTGATGCGCATGTACTGCGATATCACCCTGCCCAATGGCCGCCCCTTTGCCGGCAACAGCCGCGGGTACCTGCAATCGGTGGTCAAGCGCACCAAGGCCATGGGCCTGCGCTGCGATGTGGGCTGCGAATGTGAGTTCTATCTGTTCCAGACCGACGAGCACGGCAACCCCACCCGCATCCCGATGGACCACGGCGGCTACTTTGACATTGCCCCTTTGGACAAGGCCGAGAACATCCGCCGCGAGATCTGCTTTGCCATGGAGGATATGGGCCTGCGCCCCCAGCACAGCCACCACGAAAGCGGCTTTGGCCAGAACGAAGTGGACTTTATGTATTCCACCGCGCTCAAATCGGCCGATAACCTGAACACCTTCAAAAGCACCGTCAAAGCTATTGCGGACCGCAACGGCCTGTTTGCCAGCTTTATGCCCAAGCCCATGCAGGACCAGGCCGGCAGCGGCATGCATGTGAATGTTTCCATCCACCGGGATGGCAAAAACCTGTTCCAGGGCGACATTGCCCCCGACAGCGAGGCCGGACATTTTATTGCCGGTATTCTGGCGCACGCGCGGGAGCTGACCTGCTTCTGCAACCCGATTCCCAACTCTTACACACGGTTTGGCAGCTGCGAAGCCCCCAAGTATGTCAGCTGGAGCCGCCAGAACCGCAGCCAGCTGGTGCGCCTGCCTTCCGCCACCGGCGAATTCTGCCGCCTGGAGCTGCGCAGCCCCGATCCCTCCTGCAACCCATATCTGGTCATTGGCCTGATTCTGGCCGCCGGGCTCGACGGCATTGAAAAAAAGATGCCGCTGCCCGCTCCGGTCAACCGCAATCTGTTCCACAAGAGCGCCGCCGAAGGGCTGGAAAGCCTGCCCGAAAGTCTGCGCGAAGCCATCACCATTGCCGCACAGAGTGACTTTATCGCCAAAGAGCTGCCTGTGCCGCTGATGAACAAATACTTTGAATACCAGACCCAGTTGTGCCATGGTTACGAAAGTGCCCCCGACCCCCAGGCATGGGAGCGTGAAAACTGCTTTTTGAAGATTTGATGTTTCCCAAAGCAGGGCAGATTTTGTAATTTAACAGATGGGCGGTGATGTGTTTGTGCCTTCAGCTTTGATTGCCTCTGCGGGGAACAACGCAAATGAATACCTGGCAAAGCATGTAGCGGAGCTGGGTTACCTGCGCCCCACCATTGTGGCCAGCGGCGGCGAAGCCCGCCGCCGCATGGGGGATATTGATTTCGAGGTCGTGATCATCAACACCCCCCTGCCGGACGAGTTTGGCCACGAACTTTCGACCTATGCGGTAGAAAAATCAAACGCCGGTGTCATTCTGCTTGCCAAGGCGGGCACCGCAGACCAGATTTCCGATAAATTGCAGCAGCACGGTGTGTTGGTGTTGGCAAAGCCCTTTACCGGGGTGCAGTTCCGCCAGGCCGTTCAGATGGCCGCCGCCTGCTGCCGCCGCCTGGATTATCTGCGGCAGGAAAACGACAAACTGCGGGATAAGATTGCCCAGATCCGGCTGGTGGACCGTGCCAAGTGCTATCTGATCGAGCACAAGGGCATGAGCGAAGCGGAAGCCCACCGCATGATTGAAAAGACCGCCATGGATACCCGCCGCGACCGTGCAGAGGTTGCCGCAGAGATCTTGGAAGAAGAGTAAAACCGCTGCGGAATTTCGCAGATTTTGCGGCAAAAATGCGGCAGGCGCAAAACCTGCCGCATTTTTTCAGCCCATTTTCAGCTAATTGTGGTATACTGTATCTATAAATTGAAGAAAGCCGAAGGAGATTTGCCGGTGAATATCCTGATTGTAGCGGAGATATTCCACCATCTCAATGATTCCCTGCGTCACACGCCTGGTCTGATAACTGGCTTCCATGATCGCCCCGATGCAGAGATTATCGTCCCGCTGCATCAGATGCACATACTCCTCTAAATAACTTCCGGTCAGGCTGGCACTGTTGCCTATCTCCCAGTTCTCCGCCCGGTGCACCATCTCCAACGGCTTGAAATTGTCCATGCGCGTAAAACTCTGCTCGTCCAGATGGTACTGTGCGCAGAGATTCTCATACTGGCTGTACTCATTCTCGGCAAAGGAGTGAAACTGCCTTACCAGATTGGTAAAACCGGCATAGGTTCTAAGAAGCATCTGCCGCTGTCCGAGTGCTGCCCGAAGCAG
>OHGZ01001573.1_pt1 | contig 10027 bp, 7 predicted proteins | sample 1567851 | NCBI WGS metagenome assembly OHGZ01 (sample SAMEA3879563, study PRJEB24766) | human gut metagenome | biome: human-associated habitat; feature: feces | place: USA | collected 1985/1987 | reverse complement strand
AGAACATTACCGACGAGAGGGTCATCGGCGTCGGGGTGAGGTCCTGCACCTGCTCCAGGTTGAAGTGCAGGCGGCCCAGCACCTTGTCGGCCAGCGATTTCATGTCCTGCTCGGTGCAGCCCGGGTGCGAGGAGATGAAGTAGGGGATGAGCTGGTAGGGCAGATGTTCCTCATCGCAGATGCGGCGGAAATCCGCATTGAGCCGCTCGAAGAGTGCGAACGGCGGTTTCCGCATGAGTTTCAGTACGTTGTCCTCCGTGTGCTCGGGCGCCACCTTGAGCCGGCCCGAGGTGTGGTGCTTCAGCACCGTCTCCAGATAGGCGGGTCCGTCGAACAGGTCGTAGCGGATGCCGCTGCCGATAAAGGCCTTCTTGACGCCCTTGACGGCCCGGATTTTTTCATACAGGGCCAGCAGCGGCCGGTGGTCGTTGTCGAGATTGGGGCACATCTTCGGGTGGAGGCACGACGCTCGGCGGCACTTGCGGCACAGCTCCCTGTCGCGGCCGCCCATGCGGTACATGTTGGCCGAGGGTGCGCCGACATCCGAGAGATAGCCCTTGAAACCGGGCGATTTCACCACATGCTCCACTTCGGCGAGGATCGACCGCTCGCTGCGCGAGTTGATGAACTTGCCCTGATGGGCGGAAATCGTACAGAACGAGCAGCCTCCGAAGCAACCCCGGTGGATATTGACCGAGTGCTTGATCATCTCCCAGGCCGGAATGTCGCCACGACCCCGGTAGCGGGGGTGCGGCGCCCGCTCGTACGGCAGATCGAACGAATGATCCAGCTCCTCGGTCGTAAGCGTCGCGTTGGGCGGCGTGATGACCGCATAGCGGTCGCCGACACCTTCGACGAGCGTTTCGTCCGGTTCCATCAGGTTGCTCAAGGTTTCGATGCGGGTGAAGTTCTTCCCAAAGGCCCGCTTGTCGGCCACGCACTCCTCGTAGGAGTGCAGGCGGATCGTTCGGGTGGGATCGAGCCGCTCCACATAGCTGCGGTCGGCCATGAATCCCACCTGTCGGATATTTCGCAACAACTTGGCGTTGAATCCGTTGTTCATCGCCCGCGCCACCTGTTGAATCACCCGCTCGCCCATGCCGTAGATCAAAAGGTCGGCCCCGCTGTCGGCGAGGATCGAGGGATGGAGCGAATCGCTCCAGTAGTCGTAGTGGGTCAGGCGGCGCAATGAAGCCTCGATACCGCCGATGACCACCGGCGTACGCGGAAAGAGCCGCTTGAGAATCTGCGTATAGGTTTTGACCGCATAGTCGGGGCGGAATCCTGCTTTCCCGCCGGGCGTGTAGGCATCGTTGCTGCGCAACCGGATGTTGGCGGTATAGTGGTTCACCATCGAATCCATCGCCCCGGCCGTCACGCCGAAGAAGAGGCGCGGAGTGCCGAGCTTGGTGAAATCCCGCAGGTCGTCCCGCCAGTTGGGCTGGGGCACAATCGCCACACGATACCCTTCGGCTTCGAGCAGACGGCCCACGACGGCCGCGCCGAACGACGGGTGGTCGATGTAGGCATCGCCCGTGAAGAGGATCACGTCGAGTTGATCCCAGCCGCGTGCGCGGACTTCCTTGAGGGTAGTGGGCAGAAACATTTCAATCTCGATTTTTATTCTTCCGCAAGCCCCGCAGCGGCATAGGCGTCCCACTTAGCCAACACGGTACGGAAATCTTCCGGCAGTTCGCTTTCGAAATAGACCTGTTCGCCCGTAGTGGGATGCTGGAAGCCGAGGCTTTTGGCATGGAGTGCCTGCCGGGGCATCGCGGCGAAGCAATTTTCGATAAACTGTTTGTATTTGTTGAAGGTCGTACCCTTGAGGATGCGGTCGCCGCCGTACCGTTCGTCGCCGAACAGGGGGTGTCCCTTCCACTGCATGTGGACGCGGATCTGGTGTGTGCGGCCCGTTTCGAGGCGACATTCAATGAGGGTTACGTAACCGTAGCGCTTCAGCACCCGGTAGTGGGTCACGGCGTGCTTGCCGTCCGAGCCGTCTTCGAAGACCCACATCTTCTGCCGGTCTTTGGGGCTGCGGCCGATGTTGCCGGTAATGGTGCCTTCGTCCTCCTCGAAATTTCCCCACACTAGCGCCACGTACCGCCGCGTGATCGTATGGTCGAAGAACTGTTTGGCGAGCCGGGCGTGCGCCCGCTCGTTTTTGGCGATCACCAGCAGCCCCGAGGTGTTCTTGTCGATGCGGTGCACCAGTCCGGCCCGCATATCGCCCTCCTGGAACAGGGGCAGATTCTGCAAATGGTATGTAAGGGCGTTCACGAGCGTTGCGGAGTAGTTGCCGTGACCGGGATGGACGACCATGCCCGCAGGCTTGTTGACCAGCAGCAGGTCGTCGTCCTCGTAGGGAATTTCGAGCGGGATGTTTTCGGGAATGATCTCGATTTCGCGCTTGGGATAGGGCATCACCAGCGAGATGCGGTCGCCGGGTTTGACCTTGTAGCTCGACTTCGCGGGTTTGCCATTGACCAGGATATTGCCTGCGTCGGCAGCCGTCTGGATGCGGTTGCGCGAACAACGCTCCATGTGGATCGTCAGGAACTTGTCCAACCGCAGCGGGCTTTGCCCCCGGTCGGCCGTGATGCTGTAATGTTCGTACAGCTCGTCCTGCTCGCCGGCAGCGTCGTCCTCGAGTTCGTCCGGATCGGGTATGTATTGCGATTCGCTCATCGGACGTGTGCGTTATTGGAAAAATTCGTCTTCCGCTGTCTCTTCGTCCGGGAAAAGCCCGTCGTCGATGACCGGCTCCGCTTCGACGGGACGGTTGGCCAGACTGTCCAGACGAACACGGGCCAGCGAATCGGCCGTTTCAGCGTCGAGGCGGCGCAGCTCTTCGGCGGCTTTTATCATCTCCTTATCGGCCGCAGCGCTCTGGGCGGTGACTTTGGCAGCATCGAGGGTCAGCTTCAGATCGACCTTCGCACCCAGCCGGGCACGGCTGCCGGCCGAAGGCGTCTGCAGATAAACCCGGGCTTCCCGCTGGTTCAGCAGGTTGATTCCCTCGTCGAAGGAGATCTTGCCGATGTTGAGCCCCAGCTCCCACAAACGGCTTTTGGCCTGTTGGAGGTGAAGCCCCACGGTCTTCGGCACGAGTGTCGAAACGGAACCGCTCTCCCCGACGTAAAGGGTGACGCCGCTGCCCGCTTCGAGCTGTACGCGGCTTTTCTCCGAGATCCGCTTGCCGTCGGCGTACTCTTCGAGCACGTAATTGGTCGCCAGGTCGGGACGATAGACGATCTGTTCGATCCCCAGGCCGGCCACTTCGAGCATGTTCTTGGCCTGGCGCAGCGAACGGCCGGCGACATAGGGCACCGTCACCATCTTCTGTCGGTAGGAGTTGATCGTGACATAGACCGTTCGTCCGGGTTTGACCCCGACGCCCTTTTCCGGGAGTTGGTCCAGTACTACACCCCCGTCGTAGGCAGGCACATACAGCGAGTCGTTGACGATGATTTCCAACCCCTGACGGCGGGCCTCCCCGAGAGCCTCCTCGAGCGGAATGCCTGTCAGGTCGGGGACCGTACGGTGCGCACTGTGGCGCGTGCCCAGCAACAGCAGCAGGTGAGTTGCGACGCCCAGCACGAGCAGCACGCAGACGATGATGAAAAGGTGTTTCAGGAAAGGATGCTCACTGACTTTCGCCCAATATTTTTTCAGTTGTTCCAGCATGGTATTGTTCTGTCGTTTATGTTCGGGGATCGGCCCTGTCTGGCGGGTACGGACCGATCCGTTTCGTCTGTTTCAGGTAGCCTCGTTATCCGATTTCGCGGTAAAAGGTGTCGCGTTCGACGGCCCGGTAGCCGGCTGCCGCGACGATGCGGCGCATCTCCTCCGTAGTCATCGCCGGGCGCTGGTCGTCGGCTCCGGCCATCGAGTAGATTTTGGTCGTATCGTCGATCGTGCCGTCGATGTCGTCCGCACCGAAAGCCAGAGCCAGCTCCGTAGTCGCTTTGCCGTACATCACCCAGTAAGCCTTGATGTGGGGAATGTTGTCCAGGTAGATGCGGCTTATGGCCAGCATCCGCAGATCTTCGGTCACGGAAACCTCGCCGATTTCCGACATACGGTTGCCGAAATTGCGGTATTTGAGCGGGATGAAGGCGTTGAAGCCGCCCGTCAGATCCTGCTGGCTGCGCAGCCGGTCGAGGTGGTCGATGCGGTGTTCGACGCACTCGATATGGCCGTAGAGGATCGTAGCGTTGGTCGGGATCCCCAGCCGGTGTGCGGCGGCATGCACCTCGAACCACTCCGCAGTCGAGCCCTTATCGGGACAGATGCGGGCACGCAGCTCCTCGTCGAAAATTTCGGCACCCCCGCCCGGTATCGCCTCCATCCCGGCGCTGCGGAGCAGACGCAACCCTTCGTCGATAGTCAGCCCCGCTTTGCGGATCATGTAGGAGAGCTCGATGGCGGTGAAGGCCTTGACGGTCGCTTCGGGCAGGATCGCCTTCACGCGGCGGATCATCTCGACGTAATAGTACAAATCGTGCTCGGGATGCACGCCTCCGACGATATGCACTTCGGTTACGCCCTGTCCGGCGTGGTCGCGGGCGATCCGTTCGACCTCTTCCAGGGAGTAGTCCCACGCCTCGGGACTTCCCTTCGGACGGCGGTAGGAACAAAAATTACAGTTGAACACGCACAGGTTCGTGGGTTCGATGTGGAAATTGCGGTTGAAATAGACCTTGTCGCCGCTCACGCGCTCCTTGCGCCGGGCGGCCAGCTCGCCCAACAGCCAAAGCGGAGCTTCGTGCCAGAGCACGAGGGCTTCGGCAGGGGCGATCCGCTCGTCGGAGCGGACCTTGCGGACGATATCTTCGAGTTGCGGGGACATTATTTCGGTGCTTTGCGATAAAGATAAACAGCGATACAGAGGTAAAGTATGTTCGGTATCCAGACAGCGATCCAGGGCGGCAGCGTACCGCTCTTGGCAAACTCCTCGAAGAAGCGGATGAAGAGGATATACGAGAAGCAAAGGGCAATGCCGATGCCGATGTGGAGTCCCGTGCCGCCCCGCACCTTGCGCGAGGAGAGCGAAACACCGATGAGTGTCAGAATGAACGTACCGACAGGATAGGCGTAACGGGCGTGTTGTTCGACCTGAATGATGTTGATCGAGTCGGAACCCTTGCTTCGCTGCTGTTCGAGGAACTGGTTCAGTTCCACTATATTCATTGTTTTTATCAACTGGTCAGTGCGCCCCAATTCATTGACATCCAGATTAATGAGTGTGTCCAGATTACGGTGTTGCGTGAAAGTTTCCACGCCGAGCGAATCGAACGTGCGGGTGGTATATCGTCGAGCCGACCACCGCTTGGTTTCGGGATTGAACCTCACCTCTGCGGCTTCGAGCGATGCGGTCATCGCTCCCGATTCGTACTCTTCCAGGCTGAAGAACGAAGCCTGGTTCGATTCCTTGGAGTAGTTGCGGATATAGGCGAACGTACCGGGTTCGATCTGACGGTAGATATTTTTATCGTATTGGAAACGCGCCTTGCGCGGGATGTATTGGTTCTCGAAAGCCACGCAGCTGCGCTGCGACACCGGAATCAACCAGAGGTTCAACCCCAGAGAGAGCGAAGCGATGATGAGCGCCCCCAGGAAATAGGGCCACATCAGCCTTCGGAAACTCATGCCGCCCGAAAGCATAGCCACGATCTCGGTCTGGTAGGCCATTTTCGAAGTGAAGAAAATGACGGCGATGAAGGTGAACAGTCCGCTGAACTGGTTGATGAAGAATGGAATGAAATTCAGGTAATAGTCGAAGATGATCGCCTTGAGCGGCGCTTTCGTCTCCGTAAAGTTGTCGATCTTCTCCACGTAGTCGAAGATCACCACGACCACGATGATCATCGCGATAGCGAAGAAGTAGGTGCTCAAGAACTTGCCGAGGATATACCGGTCGAGGATCTTGAATCCGGGGAAGCGGAAATGCGGGAGCTTTCGTTTCATCGTGGTTCGAGTGTTACAGCCTGCGGCCGAGTTTGGCGACCATCCGCTCCTTCCAAGGGGTGAAATCCCCGGCCCCGATGTGTCGGCGGGCCTCGGTGACCAGCCGCAGGTAGAATGCGATGTTGTGCAGCGAAGCGATCTGCGCCCCGAGCATCTCCTGGCAGATCGTCAGATGGTGCAGGTAGGCTTTCGTATAGACGTGATCGACGAAGGCGGTGCCTTCGGGATCGATCGGGGAGAAGTCGTCCTCCCATTTCTTGTTGCGGATATTGATCGTGCCTTCCGAGGTGAAAATCTGTCCGTTGCGTCCGTTGCGCGTGGGCATCACGCAGTCGAACATATCGACGCCCAGATTTACGCCTTCAATAATGCAGTCCGCCGTGCCTACGCCCATTAAATAACGGGCTTTGTTTTTGGGCAGGTGCTGCGTTGTTTCACCCAAAATATCATACATCATGGGTTTGGGTTCGCCGACGCTTAAACCGCCGATGCCGTACCCTGCAAAATCCATATCCGTTAAACTGCCGGCGCTCATTTTGCGCAAATCCTTATACATACCGCCCTGCACAATGCCAAAAAGTGACTGGTCCTCGCGAGTATGTGCTTCAAGGCAGCGCTTGGCCCAGCGCGTGGTGCGTTCCGTTGATTGTTTGGCATAATCGTAATCAGCAGGGTAAGGAATACACTCATCAAAGGCCATGGCGATATCCGCGCCCAGCGCTTCCTGCACCTGCGTGGCAATTTCCGGCGAAAGGAACTGCCTGCTGCCATCAATATGCGAGCGGAAGGTTACGCCTTCTTCCTTTATTTTGCGCATTGCGCCGAGGCTGAACACCTGAAAACCGCCGCTGTCCGTCAGCATGCCGCGTTTATAGTTCATAAATTTGTGCAGCCCGCCGGCTTTTTTTACAAGCTCATGCCCGGGGCGCAAAAACAAATGGTAAGTGTTGGAAAGTATTACCTGGCTGCCCATGTCGTACAGTTCTTCCGGCGACAGGGTTTTTACTGTTGCCTGCGTGCCGACCGGCATAAACATCGGCGTTTCAAATGTGCCGTGCGGCGTGTGCAGGCGGCCAAGCCGCGCACCGCTGCGGCTGCATTCTTTAATAAGTTCGTAAGTAACAGCGTGCATTATTTACCTCCGCTTTTATAAATTATCGGTAATGAACATGGCATCGCCGAAGGAGAAGAAGCGGTATTTCTGTTTTACTGCTTCTTCGTAGGTTTTAAGCATAATTTCGCGCGTCGAAAGCGTGGAAACCAGCATTAAAAGCGTACTCTGCGGCAGATGGAAGTTGGTTACAAGCGCATCTATCATTTTAAATTTGTAACCGGGGTAAATAAAAATATCAGTCCAGGCTGTGCCCGGTTTAATAATGCCGTTGCCGGCGGTTGCGGCAGCTTCCAGCGTACGCACAGCCGTTGTGCCTACCGAAACAATGCGCCTGCCTGCGGCTTTGGCCTTGTTAATGGCGTCTGCCGCTTCGGGCGTAATGGTGTAAAATTCTTTATGCATAACATGGTCTTCAATATTTTCCACGCTTACGGGGCGGAAAGTGCCAAGGCCGATATTAAGCGTTACGAACACTTCTTCACAGCCCATGTCTTTTACTTTCTGCAAAAGTTCTTTGGTAAAGTGCAGCCCAGCAGTAGGCGCTGCGGCACTGCCCTTATCGCGGCTGTAAACGGTCTGGTAACGCTCCTTGTCTTCAAGCTGCTCGGTAATATACGGCGGCAGCGGCGTTTCGCCAAGCCTGTCCAAAATTTCTTCAAACACGCCTTCAAATTTAAAACGGGCAATGCGTCCGCCAAATTCGGTATTGTCAAGTATTTCGCAGCTTAAATCCTCGCTGAAATTTATTACTGCGCCGGTACGCAGGCGGCGGCCAGGTTTTACCAAAACTTCCCAGTCGGTTGCGTTAAGGCGCGTCAGCAAAAATACTTCGGCTTTGGCGCCGGTATCTTTTACGCCGTGCAAACGCGCGGGAATAACTCTGGTATCGTTAAACACCAGTAAATCATCAGGGCGCAGGTAATTGGGCAAATCGTAAAAATGGCGGTGTTCCATTTTGCCTGTTTCCTTATCAACAACCAGCAATCTGGAATGGTCACGCGGTTCCATAGGTGTCTGCGCAATCAGTTCCTGCGGCAAATCATAATTAAAATCGCTTACTTGCATTTTTTCTCCACACTTTTCAATAAATTTTTGTTACAACTGTATTTCTGTAATAATAACGCAAAATATTTTTATAATATCCGGGCGTATTGCCTTCGTCATTGGCAAGCTGGCGCGCTCCCCACAGGCTTAAGCCAAGCCCGCTGCCGCTGCCGCGCCCTTCAAAAATAACTTTTTCCCCGTCAACGCCGCTGATAAGTTTAATGCTCCCGGCAATGCCGTTTTCGCTTTTCTCCTTATCCTTCAGCTCTATTTCTATTTCTTTGCGGCCAATTTCCATGCCGTAATAATTTTCGATAGGTACATCAAGCTGTTTGGGTATGGGCCTTGTAACTTCAATTTCAAACAATGTGCTTGGCAGCGAAAAAAGCTCGCGTACCACAGCAGCAGGCACAACAATGTTGCCCTTGCTGCCCGCAAAGCCCACGCTTATTACGCGCCCGGTATCCGTCCTGTCGGACGCGCCCGGTTTTTCGGGCGAAAGGCGTATGCTTTCAATCCGGCCTATATCATACCCGCCGCGCAGCAAACCGGAAGAAATATTCTGGGCGTCAAAAGAACGCTCCCATTTATAATCCGGCGCGTCGGAGTCATAATCTTTTACGCTTTTTAAATAAGGTTTTGGGAAAACTTCACCGTAAACATCGGCGCTGTCTTCCGTATAACCGCCGCTCGACTCCGTATAAAGTGCCATGGCGGGCCTGCCGCCGTAAAGCACCACTTCGCCGCGCGTGCTGTCAATCAGTTTGTTAATATCGCGTTTTTCCATATCCGTGCCGCTGTAAACATAATCTTTTTCACCGGCACGCACGTCATAGTAATAATTGTTGTTTTCTGCAAGCCACAGGGCATAGCTGCGCATGGCAACGGCCTGCGCCTTAATAGCTTCATCCGGAAAATACACCGGCACAGTGCGCCCCACAACGCTGTAAAGATATTCATCAACAGGCAGCACGTTGCGCACTATAAGGTTTTTGCGGTCCGGCGCAAGCATAACTTCTATATTGCCGCGGTAAGTTTTTTTGTTTACTTTTACAGGGTTTACGCCGTCTGCCTTAATGCGCAGCACAACGTTGCCAAACTCCTGCCCGTCGGCATTAACGCTGCCGTTTGCGGCATTAAAATAATAACTGCCCGCTTTAAACAAAAATTCTTTGCGCACACTGCCGTTAACAACCGTCTGCGCTGTAAAATCGGTTTCGCTTGCCAGTTCGGCAGTAAACTGCCCCGTCACAAGCCCTACGGAAATTTGAGGTGCAGCCAGCGCCGCAGGTGCTCCCACCAGCATCATCATAAACAGCAGAGCGGCATATAAAATTCTCATCGGCTGCCTCCTTGCGTTAATCTTTCTTTTTAGGCTTCTTCTCGTAACGGTCACGTTCGCTGAACACGCAGCCGCAGTACGGCTGGCGGTAAAGCTCAAGCTCAAGGCTTATATCTACGCCGCGCTGGTAACCCTCGCGGAAATCTTCATAATAAAACGGAATGTCAAATTCCGCAGCAGCTTCCTCTGCCAGTTTTTTAATCAGCTCGTGCTTCTGGTATGGGCTTACAAGCAGCGTTGTGCTGAAAGCATCATAGCCGTTTTCCTTAGCGTACCGGGCGGCATAGCGCATACGCGTACGGTAGCAGTAAATGCAGCGGCATCCGGGTTCATCAAGCATGCCGCGCACACATTCTTCCAGAGGATAGCTTTTATCAACCGTTAAACGGTATTTTTTCTTTTCGCACAGTTCGCGCAGGGCGGCTATGCGGCGTTTAAACTCTTTGTAAGGATGAATGTTTGGATTAAAAAAGATAGTGTCAAAATCAATGCCGGCTGCCGTCAGCTTTTCGGTTGGATAACAGGCACACGGCCCGCAGCAGGCATGAAGCAAA
>OHGZ01001567.1_pt1 | contig 10083 bp, 9 predicted proteins | sample 1567851 | NCBI WGS metagenome assembly OHGZ01 (sample SAMEA3879563, study PRJEB24766) | human gut metagenome | biome: human-associated habitat; feature: feces | place: USA | collected 1985/1987 | reverse complement strand
CGCAAGTGCCGGATAGGAACGGCAAAATTTTTTACACTTCTATTACTTCTTTATCGCACATCAGTAAAGAGCCAGGGCATGAAGCAGCTTATGGCGGGCGGCGGCGTTGCCCTTATCGGCATGACCCTTGTACCGCTGCTTTCCGGCTTGTTCGGTTAAGAAGCGCGGGTAAAGGCTTATGCAGAGCATACTTGACGCGATTAACGAATGGATAAAGGAAATCCTCATAGGAGCCATAAACGGTAATCTGTCAACTATGTTCGGGGACGTAAACGAGAAAGTCGGCACTATCGCCGCAGAGGTAGGGCAGACCCCGCAAGGGTGGAACGCAAATATATTCTCCATGATACAGACCCTTAGTGAGAATGTAATCGTACCCATTGCGGGGCTTGTCATTACCTACGTCCTATGCTATGAGCTTATCAGCATGGTAACGGAAAAGAACAATATGCACGACGTTGACACTTCCATGTTCTTCAAGTGGGTGTTCAAGGCGTTTGTGGCAGTCTACCTTGTGACGCACACCTTTGACATCACTATGGCGGTGTTCGATATGGCGCAGCACGTTGTTTCCGGCGCGGCGGGGGTAATCGGCGGCAGCACAGAGATTGATGTTGCCGCCGCCCTTGCTTCCATGCAGGACGGGCTTGACGCTATGGAAATCCCCGAACTGCTCTTACTTGTCATGGAAACAAGCCTTGTGAGCTTGTGCATGAAAATCATGTCCGTACTGATAACCGTTATCCTCTACGGCAGAATGATAGAGATTTACCTTTACTGTTCGGTATCGCCTATCCCGTTTGCAACAATGACGAACCGGGAATGGGGGCAGATAGGAAACAACTACCTCAAATCCCTGTTCGCTATCGGTTTTCAAGGCTTCCTCATTATGATATGCGTCGGCATTTACGCGGTTCTGGTAAACAACATGATAATAGCGGACAATCTGCACAGCGCGATATTCTCCCTTGCAGCCTATACCGTTATCCTCTGTTTCTCCCTGTTCAAATCCGGCGCACTGGCGAAGTCGATATTCTCCGCGCATTAGCGGCGTGTCAAGGGCAGGGTGGAGATTTTCAGAGCGAAGCGGCGAAAATACGACCCGACCTTGACGCGGATAACCCCCATATAATACGGGCGGGCAAAGGGCATAGATTGACCTTTGCCTTGATTACCCTTATGGGAAGTTACAGCAACACCAAACCCAGAGAAAGGAGGTTTTCACTTGGCGTATGTACCCGTACCCAAAGACTTATCCAAAGTCAAGACAAAAGTAGCGTTCAACCTTACCAAACGGCAGATTGTATGTTTTGCGGCGGCTCTCCTGTTCGGCTTGCCGCTTTTCTTTCTGCTCAAAGACAGCACAGGCACAATCAAGCGGAAAATCACCGACCTTGACAAAATGAAAATCGAAGAACAGAAAAAAGCGGTACGCAGCGGCTACGACATGGATATAATCCCGTCCGACCTTGCCACTTTCGGCAGCGAAGCGAAGAACCTCTTACAGGACTTGCAGAGCCGGAATGAAAGAATGTTCCTCTTGACGTTCCTTGTGGTGAACATGGCAGACACAAAAAGGAAACTGGAAAATGACGTATTCGCGGCGGCGGGCATTGCACAGAAGAACAACTGCGCCTTAACCCGCCTTGACTACCAACAGGAAGCGGGGCTTATGTCCTCTGTACCGCTTGGGGAGAACCTTATCCCCATTCAAAGAGGGCTTACCACGTCAAGCACCGCTATCTTTATCCCCTTTATCACGCAGGAGCTTTTTCAGACGGGCGCGGCTTTGTATTACGGCTTAAACGCCCTGTCTAACAACATGATACTCTGCGACCGCAAGCAGCTAAAGAACCCCAACGGCTTAATCTTGGGTACGCCGGGAAGCGGGAAATCCTTTGCCGCCAAACGGGAAATGACAAACGCTTTCCTCATTACCGACGACGACATAATTATCTGCGACCCGGAAGCAGAGTATTTTTCCCTTGTGCAGCGGCTTGACGGGCAAGTGATACGGTTATCGCCTACGGGCAAGGGCATTGACGGGAAGCCCCAGTATGTGAACCCTATGGATATTAACCTCAATTACAGCGAGGACGACAGCCCCCTTGCGCTGAAATCCGACTTTATCCTCTCCCTCTGCGAGCTTGTCATAGGCGGCAAGGAGGGCTTGCAGCCCGTCGATAAGACCGTCATTGACCGCGCTGTTAGGAACGTGTACCGCCCTTTCCTTGCAGACCCCGACCCGGAGAAAATGCCTATCTTGGGCGACCTCTACAACGAGCTTTTGAAGCAGCCGGAGCCGGAAGCGGCGCGTATCGCGGCGGCGTTGGAGCTTTATGTTTCCGGGAGCCTTAACGTCTTTAACCACAGGACGAATGTAGAGCTTTCAAACCGCCTTGTCTGCTTTGACATCAAGCAGCTTGGGAAGCAGCTCAAAAAATTAGGTATGCTCATTGTGCAGGACCAGGTATGGAACCGCGTCACCGTCAACCGGGCAGAAAGGAAATCCACCCGGTATTTTATGGACGAATTTCATCTTCTCTTGAAAGAGGAACAGACCGCCGCCTATTCCGTTGAAATCTGGAAGCGTTTCAGAAAATGGGGCGGCATACCCACAGCAATCACGCAGAACGTCAAAGATTTGCTTGCTTCCCGCGAAGTGGAGAATATCTTTGAAAACTCTGATTTTGTCCTCATGCTCAATCAGGCGGCGGGCGACCGGGCTATCCTTGCAAAGCAGCTCAACATCTCCCCGCAGCAGATGAAGTATGTCACCCACACCGAAGCGGGCGAGGGGCTTATCTTCTACGGGAACGTGGTGCTGCCCTTTGTAGACCGCTTCCCGAAAGACACCGAGCTTTACCGGGTAATGACGACGAAGCCGGAGGAAGTGGGCGAAGCATGAACGGGCTGAAAACTGACACAATCATCAACCGGGACGCGCTCTATGCCTTGCGGGAGCTTCCAGAGGAAAGCGTACACTGTTGCGTCACAAGCCCGCCCTACTATGCGCTTAGGGATTACGGGCTTGATATGCAGATTGGGCGGGAGGACACGCCGGAGCAGTACATTGACAGGCTGACCGAGGTTTTCCGCGAGCTGCGCCGGGTACTGCGTTCTGACGGTACGCTCTGGCTGAATATCGCGGACACCTACTGCGGCACAGGAAATAAAGGCTACCATGCAGACCCGAAGAACCCGAAAGGCAGAAACGGACAGCAGATTGCAAGAAACAACCGCGTTTCCGGCTGCAAACAAAAGGACTTAATCGGTATCCCTTGGCTTTTAGCCTTTGCCCTACGCGCTGACGGGTGGTATTTACGGAGCGACATTATCTGGCAGAAAGAAAACCCCATGCCGGAGAGCGTGAAAGACCGCCCTACCCGCTGCTATGAACATATCTTTCTGCTTACGAAGTCAAAGAAATATTTCTATGACGCAGCCGCCATAGCCGAGCCGTTAGCCCCCACAACGGCGGCGCGGTACCGCACCGGGCGCAGCGCGGGACAGAAATATGCGGACGAAGTACCCGGACAGGGGAAAGTACAGGGGCTTAACCGGGCGCGAAGCGGCAGCTACTACGACGAAGCCCTCATGCCGACCATGCGGAACAGGCGGGACGTGTGGCTTATCAATACCGTTCCCTACAAGGGCGGGCATTTCGCCGCGTTCCCGCCAAAACTTGCCGAAACCTGTATCAAGGCGGGCTGTCCGAAAGGCGGCGTTGTGCTTGACCCCTTTTTCGGCAGCGGCACGACGGGGGCAGCCGCAAAGCAGCTTGACAGGCATTATATAGGCATTGAGATAAACGCCGAGTATTGCGCCCTTGCAAGGGCGCGGATTGGAGGGACAGAAAAATAAAACAGTATAAAGCGCGTGAGAAAGTCACGCAGAAAATGACCCGCGAGGGGGCTGTCGAGGTAAACGCCGCTACCGGGAAAAAGAAACGTATCAGCAAGCGGATAAGGGACGCGGACTTTGCAAAGACCGAAGCCCCACCGCAGCCGGAACAGGCAGCGCAGCCCCTACCGGGCGGCGCAACTTCCCCGCCCTTAACCGACACGCCGCCGCTTCCCCATGCGCCGGGGGCAGAACGGGAACAGGACACCGCAGCAGCCGAGCGCGTCTTGGAACGTATCGACGGGGCGCGTACCAGAAAGGCGAGCAAAAAGGCGGCGAGGAAAGCACAGGCAGAAGCCACAGCAAAAGAAAAATCTTCCCGCTTGCAGTTTACCGACGAGGAACGGGCAACGCCGGAGCTTGAAAGGTATATCCGAAAATCGGACAAAGCAGCCGACCGTCTGGACGCGGCAAAGGCGGCTATCCCCAAAGAAAAGAAACTTGTACGGGAGCGCACCTTTGATGAAGCCACCGGGAAAGGCAAGACCCGCCTACATTTTGAGGAACAGGAAAAGCCCATAGGAAAGAATAAGCCCCACAATAACCCGCTATCCCGCCCCGCACAGGAAGCGGGTATTTTCGTCCACAACAAGATACATTCCGTTGAAAAGGACAATTCCGGCGTTGAGGGGGCGCACAAATCCGAAGAACTGGCAGAGCGCGGCGCAAAGTACGGGGCGCGGAAAGTCAAGGAGGGCTACCGCAGCCACAAGCTCAAACCCTACCGGGCGGCGGCAAAGGCAGAGAAAGCGGCGTTCAAGGCGAATGTGGATTTTCAGTACCATAAAGCCCTGCATGACAATCCGCAGATTGCGGGCAATCCCCTTTCCCGCTTCATGCAGAAGCAGCAAATCAAGCGGCAGTATGCAAAGTCGGCAAGGAAAGGCGGCGCAAAAACGGCGCAGAAAGCCGCAGAGAACACCCGCAAGGCGGCAAAAAAGACCGCCGAGGAAACAAAAAAGGCAATCGCTTTTGTAGGGCGGCACCCGGCGGGCGTATGTATCGCCGTTGCCGCGCTACTCTTATTCATCATGGTATCGGCGGGGCTTTCCTCTTGCGGTTCCATGTTCTCCGGCTTGATGAACGGCATACTTGGGACTTCCTACACGTCGGAGGACAGCGACCTTGTGGCGACGGAGAACAATTACGCCGCAAAGGAAAACGAGCTTCAGCAGCAGATTGACAATATCGAAAGCACCCACCCCGGCTATGACGAATACCGCTATGACCTTGACAGTATCGGGCATAACCCCCATGAGTTAGCGTCCTACCTCACCGCCCTTTTACAGACCTACACCCCGCAGAGCGCACAGGCAGAGCTAAATCGCGTCTTTGCCATGCAGTACACTTTGACGCTGACAGAAGAAACGGAAATCCGCTACCGCACAGAAACAAGCACAGACCCGGAAACAGGGGAAACGACCACCGAGGAAGTACCCTACGAGTACCATATCCTCAACGTGAAGCTGACGAACAAGCCCATTTCCGAGATTGCGGAGGAACTTCTAACGCCACAGCAGCTTGAAATGTACCGCGTCTATCTGGAAACAAGCGGAAACAAACCGCTGATTTTCGGCGGCGGCTCCCCCGATATGGGCGCGTCCGAGGATTTAAGCGGCGTACAGCTTGTAAACGGCACACGCCCCGGCAACACCGCCGTTGTAGACCTTGCGAAGCGGCAAGTCGGCAACGTGGGCGGGCGACCCTTTTGGAGCTGGTACGGATTTAACAGCCGCGTGGAATGGTGCGCCTGTTTCGTTTCATGGTGCTACAATCAAGCCGGAAAGAGCGAGCCGCGCTTTGCCGGGTGCCAGTCACAGGGCGTACCCTGGTTCCAGTCACGCGGGCAATGGGGCGCGAGGGGCTATGAGAATATCGCCCCCGGCGACGCTATCTTTTTCGACTGGGACGGGGACGGGAGCGCAGACCATGTGGGGCTTGTTATCGGAACGGACGGGGAGCGCGTCTATACCGTCGAGGGCAATTCCGGCGACGCCTGCAAGATAAAGAGCTACCCCGTCAATTACTCCTGTATCAAAGGCTATGGGCTGATGAACTGGAATTAACATATTTTTGAGCAAAGAAAGGAGAAATTTATTGATGGCTATGAACAAAATTGAACGTATCGACAAAGAGATTGCAAAGACCCGCGAGAAAATCACCGAGTACCAGAATAAATTAAGGGGGCTTGAAGCGCAGAAAACCGAAGCGGAAAACCTGCAAATCGTACAGCTTGTGCGCTCCATGCGCCTTTCCCCGCATGAGCTTTCCGCTATGCTTTCCGGGGGCGGTATTCCGGGCATGGAAGCCGCGCCGGGCTACCCCGCAGAACCCGCAGACCACGACACCGAAGAAATGGAGGACACCGAGAATGAATAAGAAAATCCTTAGAACCTTGACCGCACTCTGCGCCGCCCTCATGCTGACGGGCGGCTTTTCCGTCACCGCCTTTGCACAGACCCCGGAGGGACAGGACGCGACCGACGACAGCGGCGTTGTCTATGAGGAACCCGAAAAGGAAGAACCCCTTACCCCGGACGGGAACGCGACCCTTGTAGACGATTTCGGCGGCAACAAGCAGCTTATCACAGTGACGACCAAAAACGGCAATTACTTTTATATCCTTATCGACCGGGACGACGAGGGCGAGGACACCGTACATTTCCTTAATCAAGTGGACGAAGCCGACCTTATGGCACTCATGGAGGACGGAAGCACCGAAGCAGCCCCGCCCGCCGTTTGCAGTTGCACCGATAAATGCGAAGCCGGAAACCGAGGAACCGACGGAGCCGCCCAAAGAAAAAGGCAATGCGGGCGGGCTTGTGCTTTTCCTTGTCGTGGCACTTCTTGGCGGCGGGGGCGCGTTCTATTATTTTAAGTTTATGAAGCCAAAGCAGAACGTCAAGGGCGACACCGACCTTGAAGATTTCGATTTTGACGATTACGACGAGGACGAGGGGGACGGGCTTTCTGATGAAGAACAGGAGGACGAGGAAGCATGACGCTTTTTACCGAAAACCCTTTAGAAAAAATGATGGTACAAAGACCCACCGGGCGGCGTGACAGTGCGCCGCCCGTTCCAAAATCCCCGGCGTGTATGCGTTGCCCTTATAAGGCGCAATCCCCCTGTATCGGCTATTGTCTGAAACAGGCACAGGAGAAGAAGCACACCGCGCCGGAACGCTGAAAGGAGGATTTTTTCATGGCATTTAGACTTGTGATTGCAGAAAAGCCGAGCGTGGCGCAGACTATCGCCGCCGCGCTTGGCATTAAGGGGAAACAGGACGGGTATATCGAGGGCGGCGGCTACCTCATTTCATGGTGCGTCGGGCATTTGGTACAGCTTGCGGAAGCTGCCGCCTACGGGGAGCAATATAAAAAATGGAGTTTTGAGAGCTTACCCATTCTGCCGGAGGAATGGCAGTACGCCGTTGACCCGGACAAGGGGAAGCAATTCAAAACCATTAAAGAGCTTATGCACCGCGCCGACGTTTCCGAAGTGGTAAATGCGTGTGACGCGGGGCGCGAGGGTGAATTGATTTTCCGCTTTGTCTACGAAGTGGCGGGCTGCAAGAAGCCCATGCGCCGCTTGTGGATTTCTTCAATGGAGGACGGGGCGATTAAGGCGGGCTTTGCTTCCCTCAAAGACGGGCGGGACTATGGCGCGCTCTTTGCGTCCGCCCTCTGCCGCGCAAAGGCTGACTGGCTTATCGGCATTAACGCCACCCGGCTTTTCTCCTGCCTGTATGGAAAGACCTTGAACGTGGGGCGCGTCCAGACCCCGACCTTAAAAATGCTCACCGACCGGGACGCGGCTATCTCCCATTTCCAGAAAGAAAAATATTATCATGTTCGCCTTGATTTATCCGGCGCGGACGCGGCAAGCGAAAGGATTTCGGACAAGGCAGAAGCCGACGCGCTGAAAGGGGCTTGCGAAGCGGGAAAGGCGGTATGCGTTTCCCTTACCAGAGAGAAGAAAACCGCAGCCCCGCCAAAGCTCTTTGACCTTACCTCTTTGCAGCGGGAAGCGAACCGCATTTTCGGCTACACCGCGAAGCAGACCCTTGACCTTGCACAATCCCTTTATGAAAAGCGGCTCCTTACTTATCCGAGGACGGACAGCAGCTTTCTTACTGACGACATGGGCGGCACCGCAGCGGACATTATCGCGCTGCTTTGCGAAAAGCTCCCCTTTATGGCGGGCGCGGACTTCACGCCGGAGATTGCAAAGGTATTAGACAGCAAGAAAGTATCAGACCACCACGCAATCATTCCCACTATGGAGCTTGCAAAGGCTGACCCGGACGCGCTGCCGGAAAGCGAGAAGAATATCCTTACCCTTGCGGGGGCGCGTCTGCTTTTTGCCACCGCCGAGCCGCATATTTATGAAGCGGTTACGGCGGTTTTCTCATGCGCCGGGACAGACTTCACCGCAAGGGGAAAGACCGTACTTGCGGAGGGTTGGAAAGAGCTTGAACGCAGATACCGGGCGACGCTGAAAGATAAGCCCGAAGCAGAGGACGGGGAAAATGAGGGCGTGACGCTGCCGGAGCTTTCCGAGGGACAGAACTTTCCTAACCCCGCCGCAAAAGTAACGGAGCATACCACAACGCCGCCGAAGCCCCACAGCGAAGCGTCGCTTCTCTCTGCTATGGAGCGAGCCGGGAACGGGGACACCGACCCGGACGCGGAACGCCGGGGGCTTGGCACTCCCGCCACCCGCGCCGCCGTCATTGAAAAACTGGTAAAGGGCGGCTTTGCAGAGCGCAAGGGGAAGCAGCTTATCCCCACGCAGAACGGAGCCGCCCTTATATCAGTCTTGCCGGATATGCTCACTTCCCCGCAGCTTACCGCAGAATGGGAAAACAATCTGACGCAGATAGCAAAGGGAGCCGCAGACCCCGGCGAATTTCTGTCCGGCATTGAAGCTATGGCGCGGGAGCTTGTGCAGACACACGCCGCAGCACTGGACGGGAAAAAGGATTTGTTCCGGGAGGAAAAGCCCTCTGTCGGCAAATGCCCCCGTTGCGGTTCCCCCGTCCATGAGGGGAAGAAAAACTATTATTGCAGCAACAAAGAATGTGCCTTTGTCATGTGGAAGAACGACCGCTTTTTCGAGGAACGCAAGACCGCTTTTTCCGCGAAGATTGCCGCCGCGCTCCTTAAATCCGGCAAGGCGAATGTGAAAAAGCTCTATTCCCCGAAAACAGGCAAGACCTACGACGGAACTATCGTTTTAGCTGACACTGGCGGGAAATACGTCAACTACCGTATCGAAGTGCAGAAGAACTAAAAACTTGAATAGCAAGCATAGGAAGCGGGTACCCACTTCCGTAAATCCCCGTTACGACGCTGACGCGCCGGACGGGGATTTTGCTTGTTGGGAAGTTTCCCAAACCCTCTAAAAAAATGAAAAAATTGTTGGCATAACGCACAGCCCACCGTAGTACGGGGCGAACCCCAAAAGCGCGGCGGTGCGCCGCCATTTCAGAAAGGAGCGAATGAATGGAAAAGAAAAAAGGTTACTCCATGTTTGAGCGTGACAAGTTAGACCCGGCTGACAGTATGCGGATAGAGCGAAATATTTATTTTGAGGAACAGACCGCTGACCTTTCCGGGCTTACCGCCCTGCCCTTAGAACAGTTACAGGCATTGCGGGAAGAATACGCGGCGGCTGAACAGGCAGCTTTTGAAGCCTTGCAAGAACAGGCGGCGGCATGGGACGAACAGGCGGGAAAGACCCTTGCCATTGACAAAGCCATTGAGTATGTGAGGACACCCGAAGCTACGCATACCGCGAACCAGTGGGAAGCTACGGACTACGGGAAGCACATCAGCAACCGCGTCTACCAAATGCGCTACCACATATCCGAGAATACCCGGTATGACAGGGAAAAAGAGAAATCCATTCCCTATTCGTGGACGCTTTCATGGAGTATTTACACCAACAGCCCCCACAATTACGGACAGGCAAAAATCGCCGGACAGGAAAGGAAAGTCTTTGCAGACAAGGCAGCTATGGAAAAATATCTGAATGGGCGTATCAAAGCCTATCAGCATTTATTCACCGAGGTATCGCCGCCTATCCCGCCAGAGTATGCAGAGCATTTCAAAGTAAACGGGCAGCTTTTACCGGGCTATGCTATCGAGGGCGAGGAACGGGCGCAGCCTACCGCTGAA
>OHGZ01001542.1_pt1 | contig 10228 bp, 8 predicted proteins | sample 1567851 | NCBI WGS metagenome assembly OHGZ01 (sample SAMEA3879563, study PRJEB24766) | human gut metagenome | biome: human-associated habitat; feature: feces | place: USA | collected 1985/1987 | reverse complement strand
CAGGTAGTATTTGAACGACAGCGGGTCGAGCGCGAACTGCACGTTGCAGCCGCCCTCGATCCGGAGGGCGCGGATGATCTTCAGCGCCGAGTCGCGCAGCATCTGGTACTCGCGGTTGGTGAGCGTCTGGCTCGGGGCCACGACGATCGAATCGCCCGTGTGCACGCCTACGGGATCGATATTCTCCATGTTGCAGATGGCAATGGCCGTGTCGTTGCTGTCGCGGATCACCTCGTACTCGATCTCCTTGTAGCCCTTGATGCTCTTCTCGATGAGCACCTGATGCACGGGCGAGAGGAAGAGTGCGTTGCGCATCATCTCGCGCAGCTCCTGCTCGTTGTCGGCGAAGCCGCCGCCCGTACCGCCCAGCGTAAAGGCCGGACGCAACACGACGGGGTAACCGATCCGCTTCGCCGCCTCGACCGCCTCGTCGATATTGTTAGCAATCAGCGACGGCAGCACCGGCTCGCCCAGCGACTGACAAAGCTCCTTGAAGAGTTCGCGGTCCTCGGCCTGCTCGATGCTCTGGAACGAAGTACCCAGAATCTCCACCTGACACTCCTGAAGCACGCCTTTCTTGGCGAGCTGCACGGCCAGATTCAGGCCCGTCTGCCCGCCCAGTCCCGGCACGATGGCATCGGGACGCTCGTAACGGACGATCTTGGCCACGTACTCGAGCGTCAGCGGCTCCATATAGACTTTATCGGCAATCTGCACGTCGGTCTGGATCGTCGCCGGATTGGAATTGACCAACACGACCTCGTACCCCTCTTCCTTGAGGGCCAGACAAGCCTGCGTACCCGCGTAGTCGAACTCCGCAGCCTGGCCGATCACGATCGGGCCGGAGCCGATCACCATCACTTTCTTGATATCCGTTCTCTTAGGCATTTTGACTCTCCTCCATCATTTTGATAAACTTATCGAACAAATAGGTGCTGTCCTGCGGACCGGGCGCACTCTCCGGATGATACTGGACGCTGAAAATCCGATCGGCGCGGCATTCGACGCCTTCGGCGGTATCGTCCAGCAGATTCAGGTGCGTAAGGGTCAGTCCGGTGCCCTTCAGCGACTCCGTATCGACCGCAAAACTGTGGTTCTGGCTCGTGATCTCGACCTTGCCCGTTTCGAGGTTCTTCACGGGGTGGTTGCCGCCGCGATGTCCGAACTTCATCTTGAAGGTGCGGGCTCCGTAAGCCAGCGAAATCACCTGGTGTCCCAGGCAGATACCGAAGATCGGCAGGCGCCCCCGAAGCGTGCGGACCATCTCGACCACCGGCATTACGTCGGTCGGATCGCCGGGACCGTTCGAGAGGAAAAGTCCGTCGGGACGGAAAGCCATCACCTCCTCGGCCGTAATATCGTAGGGCACCACCGTCACGTTGCAACCCTTCTCGTTGAGCTTGCGGATGATGTTGTGCTTGATGCCGCAATCGACCGCCACCACGTCGAAACGATGATTGGCCGTGCGGGAGAACCAACGCTTGCGGCAGCTCACGCGCTCGACCATGTCGCGGCGCACGGGCGCCTCCTTCAAGCGGCGCAGGGCCTCCTCCTGCGGCATCGACGCATCGACGACGATCACCCGCTGGGTGCCCTCGTCACGGATAATGCGCGTCAGCATACGGGTATCGATCCCCCAGACGCAGGGTATGCCGTACTCCTCGCATACTTCGCCAAGGGTCTTGGTATAGCGGAAATTGCTCGGCAGATCGTTGTATTCGCGCACGATCATACCGCCGATAGTCGGATACTTGGTCTCGTAATCCTCGTCCGTAATGCCGTAGTTGCCGATCAGCGGATAGGTCATCACGACCATCTGGTCGGTATAGGAGGGATCGGAGAGAATCTCCTGGTAGCCGACCATCGAGGTATTGAACACGATCTCGCCCGTCGCCTCCCGGTCCGCGCCGAAACCGTAGCCGTAGAACTCGCGGCCCGACTCAAGCACGATTTTTTTGGTGAATGGTTTCATATTCGGTTATTTCGTAATTTGTCTTCGTTCATTTTTCAATTTCCGGCCCTGTTTCCCGCATCCGGCAGAATCCGCGACGACCGCAGTCACCGCCCGTCGAAAAACGGAATCGCATTTCGTATTCCGATCCGGGACAATCCGCGCACATCGCTCCCGCCCCGTCTATCGGAAACGCTCCGTCGCGTATGCCGTACGTCCCCCGACCAGCGTCCAGAGCGTACGGCCCGCAACCCGCCAGCCGGCAAAAGGCGTAGCACGGCCTTTCGACAGGAAGGTTTCGGGATCGATCTCGTACTCCGCATCGAGGTCGAACACCGTTAAATCGGCCGGTTCGCCCGCCTGCAAGCCTCCGCCGAGGCCGAAAATCCGGCGCGGAGCCATCGACATCCGCTCGACGAGCTGCTCCAGCGTAAGCAGCCCCGGCTTCACCAAATAGGTATAGAGCAGCGGGAAAGCACACTCCAACCCCACGACCCCCATGGCGCTTGCGGCCAAGCCGCGCGACTTCTCCGCGGCGGTATGGGGCGCATGATCCGTAGCAATCACCTCGATCGTCCCGTCGGCGACGGCCTGCCGCAGGGCTTCGCGGTCTTCACGTCCCCGCAGCGGCGGATTCATCTTGAAACGACCGTCCTCCTGCAAATCCTCGTCGCAGAGCAGCAGGTAGTGCGGAGCCGTTTCGCCGCTGACTTTCAACCCGGCGGCCTTCGCCCGGCGAATCAGCTCGACGCTCTCCTTGGTCGAAACGTGGCAGACATGATACTGACATCCGGTTTCGGCTGCCAATTTTATATCGCGCTCCACCTGCCGCCACTCGCTCTCGGAGCAGATACCCTTGTGCCCGTGCTCGCGGCAATAAACACCGTCGTGGATATACCCTCCTTTCAGCAATTCATCGACTTCGCAATGGGCCACGATCGGCTTGCCGACCGCTGCGGCGCGACGCATGGCTTCGGCCATCAGCTCCTCGCCCTGCACCCCCCGTCCGTCGTCCGAGAAGCCCACGACCTCTCCGGCCAGAGCCCCGAAATCGACCAGCTCCCCGCGTCCCTTCTGTCCCCGCGTAATGGAACCGTAAGGCAGCACCCGAACGACCGCATCGCGGCGGATCAGAGCCAGCTCCGCTTCCAGATGCTCCGGCGAATCGGGCGCCGGATTGAGATTCGGCATCGGACAAACGGTGGTATAACCTCCGTGCGCGGCGGCAGCCGTACCCGTCGCAATGGTCTCTTTCTCCGAAAAACCCGGTTCGCGCAGGTGGACATGCACATCGACCAATCCCGGCAATACATGACAACCCGTCAAATCGACTGCCCGGTCGTCCGCCTCAAGCGCGACCCGACCGCCTATAGCAACGATTTTACCGTCTTCGATCGCCAGATCGCCCGTTTCGAACCTTCCGTCCCGATAGAACTTCGCACCTTTGAGAATCGTCTTCATTTTGCTGTACCGTTTCGCACCTCGCCGCAGCGGGTGCACAAAAAAATAGGGCAACTTGGACAGCTACCCTAATAACTTGGAAAAATTATAATAAAAATTGGAAATATTTTCCGAATGATTACCCCGGAAATGACGGCGCCGTACGTACTGGGCCTCCTGAAATGCGTTCGGTATGAAACTAAACATTGGCTTGATCGGGTTCCGGTGTTATCAGGGGCAAAGGTAAGCATAATTTACGGTTTCGGCAAGATAACCCGGCCAAAAAATTTCGCCGGCATCCTGCAACGACAGAACGATACGCCCCGGCAGAAGTTTCGGTCCGCGCTCCGACGCCCGTCCACCCGACCGGACGGCCATCGAGCGTTCCTCCGGAAACCTCCGCCCCCATCCCCCACCGGAAAAAGCACGGCCTTATCGAGGAGGGGCGTTCAACGCTCCTCCCCGCTCTTTCCGGCCGATCCGAATCAATACCGGTTGCGCCCGTAACCGCCGCCCTGATTGGAGCCGTAACCACCCCGGTCGCTGCGCTCGGTCTTCGGACGGGCCTCATTGACGTTGATAGCCCGCTCGTCGAGCTCGAAACCGTTCAGCGCGTTAATCGCGTTCCGTGCGGCCGACTCGTCCGGCATTTCGACGAAACCGAAGCCGCGCGAGCGGCCGGTTTCGCGGTCGGTGATGATGTTGGCGGAAGATACTTCTCCGTACTCCCCGAATAAAGTCTGCAAACTCTCGCCCCGGGTGCGGAAGTTCAAATTCGATACGTAAATGTTCATTTTTTTCTATTTTGACTGTGGATAAATGTTTATTGCGCAAATGCGATTTTCACCGCATTCATACCGCGTGTACCCCGCATGAGTTCGAAAAGGACAATCCGCCCCTCGCCGATCCCTTCGGGAGCCGAAGATATATGGAAAAAATATTTTTCCGTCGAAGCCAGGTCCTTGATAAACCCGTACCCCTTCTCGGTATTGAAATACTCGACACGCCCTTTCAGCGGTTCGGCCGCAATATCTTCCTTTTTAGGCGTGGCTATCACGATATCCTCGAGCTGGATCTCGACTTTCGGCCGCAGCTGGGGCGGAGTGTCGGTAATATTCCCGTTCTCGTCCACATAGGCGATCATATCGTCGAGCGAGGAGCTTCCTCCGGCCTGGCGTTCTTCCCTGCGTTTCTGTTTTTCGAAGCGCTTGGCCTGCTTTTTCTTTTCGTTCTCTCTTTTTCCGAATGTTTGCGATTTTGCCATTAAATTCAACTTAAAGATTATTATGCACGGTATGTTTCCGCATTGAGTTTTTTGCCTGTCAGCCGCTGTATGTCTTTCATGAGCGGCCGCTCGTCCGGGGTGCAGAACGTAAGGGCGGTTCCGGAATGTCCGGCACGACCGGTGCGGCCGATACGGTGTACGTACGTTTCCGGCACATCCGGCAGATCGTAATTGATGACGATCTCCAGTTCCCGGATGTCGATGCCACGGGCAGCGATGTCCGTAGCGACCATCACCCGGATCTTGCCGGACTTGAAATCCGTGAGTACGCGCTGGCGGTGATTCTGCGACTTGTTGCCGTGAATCGCCTCGCTTCGAATACCCGACTTGGAGAGCAGACGCGAAATATTGTCCGCTCCGTGTTTGGTGCGGGAGAAGACGAGAACGGACTTATCCTCCTCGCGGAGCAGAGATACGAGCAGTTTCTTCTTCTCCGGCTTCTCCACGAAATAGACCCGCTGATCGATCGCAGCCACCGCCGACGAAACCGGAGTCACCTCCACCCGCACGGGGTCGGTCAGCATACTTTTCGAGAGCGCCACGATGTCCGCAGGCATCGTCGCCGAAAAAAAGAGGGTCTGACGCGACTTCGGCAGCAGCGGCAGCAGACGTTTGATGTCGGCGACGAATCCCATGTCGAGCATCCGGTCGGCTTCGTCCAGCACGAAATGCGTAATCGCGTCGAGTTCGACGAACCCCTGTCCGATCAGATCGTGCAGGCGCCCCGGCGTAGCTATCAGAATATCCACGCCGCCACGAAGCGCCTCGACCTGCGGGCCTTGTTTCACACCGCCGAAAATCGTCAGATGCTTCAGACCGACATATTTTCCGTAATCCGAAAAACTGTCGCCGATCTGCACGGCCAACTCCCGGGTAGGGGTCAGGATCAGGGCCCGGATCGGCCGCACTCCGTATTCCCGACCATGATTCCGCCCCCGCCGGTTGCGGCGCGGCACGTCGGTCGGCTCTGCCTGCATCCCACTGCTCAAATGCTGCAGGATCGGAATGGCGAACGCCGCCGTCTTACCCGTCCCGGTCTGGGCGATGCCCAGCATATCGCGCCCATCGAGCGCCACGGGAATACCCTTTTGTTGAATGGGCGTAGGAGCCAGGTATCCTTTTTCACCGATCGCCTTCAAAATAGGGTCGGTAATTTTCAATTCGTTAAATGTCATAATCATCGTATAATTCCGTCGTACGACGGAGTTTTCATCTGTCGCGGAGGCATCCGGTGCGGAAGCGGAAAAACGGAAGCGAGGAAGTTTCCTGTTCCCGGTCGAAACCGCAGTCACGCACACCTTGTTCCCCGACAGCGCAATCTGCCCGAACCACGCTGAAAAAGGGCGGTCAGAACGGGCGTATGCAAGTAAAAAAATAATCTCAATTTCGGGACATCGTTAAAACCCGGCAACGGCTCTCTTCTGCCTGCGACAGACATACTCAAGCGAAATTGCCTAAACAAAGAAAGTTTACAAAGGTCGATTTCAACGATGGAAAAATCCGGACGGGATATAGGTCCGGGAAAATGCAAAGAAGATAAAGATCAGAATGAACCTGCCTTGTTTATTGGGTAAAGGTAACAATTATTACACCATTCGCACCATCTTTTCCGAAAAATATCGTCCACTTCCACCCTAAAAATACATATAACACTACTTATCAACAAATTAAATAAAATTTCTTCAAGAATAATTTCATCGTGCACTGCGCTCGATATTTTCAAGCGCCGCAAAAAAAGACCGGATCGGGAAAACACGCGACTCGCCGGGAATAGTGATCTTCTCCTGCCGAAAGTAGTGAATCGATCGCCATACGACGGGATTTTCACACAACGCACACTCCTTATTCGATGTTCTCCGGCAAAGAAAGGATAAAATTCACTAACTTTACGGCAAATAGGCAGCCCCTGGCCGCTTCCGACAAAACCGAACGGCTTCCGCGTGCACGATCTTTACAGAAAACAGGCGGCGCCTCGGTTGCATCCAAATAAATTTGACACAGCTTTCGGCTTGCACTATCTTTGCAAAGACCAACTGAAAAACAGTATTCGAGATGGCTCACACTCTTTTTGTACCCCTGATGCTCACCCTCGGCGCCGGCCTGGCAACCGGTATCGGCAGCACGATAGCCCTTTTCGCCCACCGTACCAACAAGCGACTGCTTTCGTTCTCGTTGGGACTGTCGGGCGGCGTGATGATCTACGTTTCGTTCGTCGAACTGTTCCAACAGGCACGGGAGGCTATCGGAGCCATCTACGGCCCCCAAACCGGGATGGGTATTACGACCCTGGCCTTTTTCGGCGGCGTACTGCTGATCGGCGTCATCGACCGGCTGGTGCCTTCGGTCGAGAACCCGCACGAAGCCCATATGATCGAAGAGCTGGAGAAAAAACCGAAAAATGCCAAACTGATGCGCATGGGACTGATGACCGCCCTGGCTATCGGCATCCACAACTTCCCGGAAGGCATCGCCACCTTCGCCACCGCCGTCGAAAATCCCACGCTGGGTATCGCCATCGCCGTCGCCATCGCCATACACAACATACCCGAAGGTATCGCGGTTTCGATCCCCGTCTTTTACGCCACCGGCGACCGGATGAAAGCCTTCCGCTATTCGCTCCTATCGGGTTTGGCAGAGCCGGTCGGCGCCCTGCTCGCCTATTTTATCCTCATGCCGTTCATGTCTCCCGTCATGATGGGCTGCATCCTGGCAGGCGTCGCCGGAATCATGGTTTTCATCTCAATCGACGAACTGCTGCCGGCCGCCCGCGAATACGGCGAAGCCCACATCTCGATCTACGGCGTGATGAGCGGCATGGCGATCATGGCCCTCAGCCTGATCCTGCTCGGATAAAGCATGCGACGCGATTATATATTAATGTACCTCTTCGAAAGCACAGCACCCCAAATCCCCTCCGGGAAAAGGATGCAGGCAAGGGGCGAATTATAAACGCGGCCACAAGCCTGCGAATAAACGTCCCTTCGGATTCGACGCTGCAACCGTCGAATAAAGGGCCACGAAAGATATATCTCAATCAATATACTGCCCTCCGATCCGAATCTGACCGACAATGCTCGGACGTTTCTCGCGCCCTCCCAAGAAAAAAGTTCAGGGTGAACCCGGCATCGAATAACGGCCCGCAAAATTGCGGCTACCGCCGAATTCAAAAAAAACGGTCGCATATAATACCATAATTTAACAGATCTCGGTAAAGCCTTTCGGCCTACCCCGTACATTTCATCCTCAACGCCCCCTGCCCCGAATCATCGTAAAATTTCAATTTTTCAGGCATTTTATTTGGTTTATAAAATAAAGTAGTTTATATTTGTAATACCAACAAAAACCGAAAGCTATGGAAACAACTCGAAAAATCGATGCGAAAGCCGCACGCAGAAAGCGCCGGCTCATCCGGGAATGGATAACATACGCAGTAATTTGTGCATTTCTGGCCGGAGTCAATGCCCTCACGACGCCCCACTATTGGTGGGTGCTGTGGGTCATGGCAGGCTGGGGGCTCGGTCTTATTCTGGATCTGATATTCCACCTGACAAAACTCTCGGACGATGACGATGCGGAGTGATCCGCCGACGGTCGGACCGCACGAAAAAACTCGATTTCCGATACGGTCGGACAACAGCCCGAAATCATTCGGGGCGAGGGATGCCTTGTAAACACAGTCAAAAACGGCTGCCAACGAACGGATACCCGAATCTGCAAAGAAAAAAGCGGCATGCTAAAATATATAATCATCAAAACTCACTGCGTATGGAAGAGAGAAAATTAGACGCACGAGAGAGTATGGAACTCATCTCGCGCATGATTCAAAACACCCGCAACCGGCTGGAAAACCATGCGGGACGCCCGTTCCTCGTATGGGGCTATACGACCGTCGGGATCGCCCTGCTCAATTACTGGTTCAACATCGCCGGATGCCATCCCGCCTGGTGCTTCACCTGGTTTCTCATTCCCATCATCGGCTGTCTGCTGATGCGGCTGTTCCCGGACAAGAAGCCGACGGAGCCCCGCACAGAGATCGACCGCATCGTCGGCAAGGTCTGGTTAGTATCCTCATTATCATTGATTCCGATCTTCCTCTTTTCGCTATTTCACGGACTCTCCTACCGACACAGTCTTTTCGAACTCATTACACTGGTGATGGCTACGGCAACGGCAACAACCGGAATGATCGTTCGTTCGAAAATATACATCGTCGCAGGACTTACCTGTATGGCTCTTTCAGTCCTCTTCCCTTTATACGACTATTTCCTGAAAAAAATCGCAACTTCTGACGGAATTGAGATAACCGCCGGACTCCTGAACAACGAAATCCTTATCTTTGCCGGCGTATTTTTCATCATGATGGTCGTCCCGGGACATATCATCAACTACCAATCGCACAAAAGATGTTCAAGGAACTGAATCCCCTGCTGCACTCGGAACTGCGCCTGGCGGTAATGTCGATCCTCCTCGGGGTCGAAGAGGCCGACTTCGTTTTCATCCGGGAACAGACGGGAGCTTCGGCGGGCAACCTGAGCGTACAGATCGACAAACTGCAAAAAGCCGGCTACATCACGGTCGAAAAGACCTTTCGGGGAAAAATACCCCGCACGCTCTGCCGCATTACCCCGACAGGCGTGGATGCTTTCGAGGAGTACGTCGAAGCGTTGAAGAGCTACATAAAAAAGTAGGAAGGAAAACAGATTCTCGGCTCCGGCGGCGACAACGACCGGTTCGGAATGGGGCATAAAGGTCGTTATGCCCCATATTTTCAACCCCGACCTCGAATCCGGCCGAATCGCCAGCCGGCAATCTCCCGGCGGGCCTCCTTGCTGCAACGACCGGAAAGGCGAACAGCGTAAATCAGCCGCAGCCCCGCAATTTCGGCGAGTTTCGGATCCCGCCATACGCAAACAAGCCCGGAGTTTCGCTCCGGGCTTGTTTGCATCTATTCTTCAAACGATTAGTCCTCGAACTTCGCCGAGAGGAACTCCCGGTTCAGACGGGCGATGTGCGAAATCGAAATCATCTTCGGACACTCGGCCTGGCAAGCTCCCGTATTGGTACAGTTACCGAAGCCCAGTTCGTCCATCTTGGCGACCATCGCCTTGGCGCGGCGGGCACCCTCGACACGTCCCTGCGGCAGTTTCGCGAGCGACGACACACGGGCGGCGACGAAAAGCATCGCCGAGCCGTTCTTACAGGTCGCAGCGCAGGCACCGCAACCGATGCAGGCAGCGGCATCCATCGCAACGTCGGCATCGGCCTTCGGGATGGGAATGTTGTTGGCATCCTGCACGGCATTCGTACGGACCGAGATGAAGCCGCCGGCCTGAAGAATCTTATCGTAGGCACTGCGATCCACCACGAGGTCCTTGATTACGGGGAAAGCCGCCGAACGCCAGGGCTCGATGACGATCGTCGCCCCGTCTTTGAAACGGCGCATGTAAATCTGGCAGGTCGTGGCGCCGTCGCCCGGGCCGTGCGCACGGCCGTCGATGTGCAGCGAGCACATACCGCAGATACCCTCGCGGCAGTCGTGGTCGAACGCCACG
>OHGZ01001539.1_pt1 | contig 10238 bp, 7 predicted proteins | sample 1567851 | NCBI WGS metagenome assembly OHGZ01 (sample SAMEA3879563, study PRJEB24766) | human gut metagenome | biome: human-associated habitat; feature: feces | place: USA | collected 1985/1987 | reverse complement strand
TGGACTTACTACAGTAGCCCTTCTTTTCGAGGCGATCTCTGGAGAGCGGATGGACGATGCCCTGCGTCTGTTGCAGACCTTCCTGTCCACCATCCCCCAATGTGACAATACGGATTACGAGGGCCATTATCAGTCCTTGCTTTACACGATCTTCAGCCTGCTAGGAATGTATGTGGACGTGGAAGTCCGTACCCCGAAAGGCCGTGTGGATATGGTGATGCGCACCCCGACCACCCTCTATGTCGTGGAATTAAAGTTGAATAAAACCGCGGATACAGCCCTTGAGCAAATCCATTTGCGCAATTACCCGGAGCGCTTCGCCCTTTGTGGGTTGCCGATCGTAAAGGTTGGGATTAATTTTGATAGTGGGCGGCATACGTTGGGGGATTGGGTTATTGAGGGTTCTATGTCTTGTTGAAAGTTACAGGTTACTCTAGTCTGATAAAGATGTTTTATCTTCGTGCGGAAGATGTATCATCTTGTTGATGTAAGGTGTATCATCTTATCGTTGTAAGATGTATTATCTTTCAGAGGTATCAGGCTTACGGAAACGAAGGGACTCCTAATCGAATTGCGTACCTGTTGGACAGAGGACAGTCAAAGAATTCAGAATTTAGAAGTCAGTATTATACAGAAGCCCTTAATTATCTGAATTGATTCTGGAAAGAGATATTTGCTTTCTTTATAGCCTTTTTAATCACAATCAAATCGTATGAATGTTCCCAAAATCGACATAATTGTACCAGTGTATAATGTCGAACCATATTTGAGAAAATGTGTTGATTCTTTATTGAATCAAACTTATGATGATTATATAATCTCTTTGGTAGATGATGGTTCTCCTGATGAGTGTCCTGTCATCTGTGATGAATATGCAATCAACTATCCGGAAAAAATCAGGGTTTATCATAAGCAGAATGGAGGATTATCAGATGCGAGGAATTATGCGGTAGAAAGATCAAAATCGGAGTTTGTGATTTTTGTGGATTCCGATGATTGGGTATCGGAGCGTTTTATTCAGAATCTAGTTGAAGGACTCACCTCTAGTGAAATTGATATGGTGGTTTCTCCATATTACAGAGCAACAGAAACTTCGGAAGGATTTTCTATATATTTTAATATGTCAACAAAAGCTCCTTGCGCAATGGAAATGGAAGAGGCTTTAGTGGAGTTGTGTAAAGAAAAATATTATGGAAATCATGCATGGTCTAAACTTTTTCGTTTAGGTTTACTTAAGGCGTATCCTTATCCAAAGGGTAAATATTATGAGGATTCTTATACTACATATAAACATATAGCTCATTCAAGGTTGGTGTCGTATGTTTCTACTCCTGGATATTATTATCTTCAACGTAAGGGGAGTATCGTACGTTCTGAATTTCAGAGAAAGCATCTTGATGTTATTTATGCAACCCAAGAAATGGTAAAGTATATGATTGACAATCATTTTTCTCGGAAAACTGTTTCGTTTGGGGTTTATAAATTATTAAGAAATGCCCATGCTACATTTATTCATGCTAAGAGAGAGCAAGATTTTGATATAATTTATGATGAGATATTTTTGATTTTGAATCAATATAAGGAGTATTTTCCTATTATTAATCAATCGTTGAAAGAAGCGATGATTCATAAACTGATGATGTCTTGTCGTTTATTGTATCATTTTATGATTCTTTATAAAAAAGAATGACCATTATTAATGGTTTGATTGTAATTGATTGATTTTGAGTTATATTTGATTATATGGTAAGATTAAAGCAATATATAGGGTTTGGACTGTATTTGACATTGAACATGTTTTTTATATTGTTTTTTTTGATAGTTCAATCTGACTTTATAATAAGTGGTCTTTTTTTGGTGTGGGCAAATATAACTGTGTATGCTGTAAGAGACTTGAAATCAAAAGGTATGCTGTTTGCCTTTTGTGTGGCTTTTTTTTCGTTTCTTATGGGTAGGCATTTGTTATCTTATTATTTTAATTATGAAGTAGAGGTCTTTTCTGAGGAGATTAATACACATGCGGAATTATGTATATTGCTGAGCTTATTGACTGTTTTTTTTTCTTATATATTTTTTTATGTGCGTAATAGGAGAAAGAATAAACAGAGTCATGCTGAATATGTTTTACCTGATAGATATATAAAAATTATACGCAAATATTCTCTTAGAATATTTTGGGTTGCTTTTGTATTCTCTGTGATATATGCGATTTTTATTGTAGTTTTGGTACATACGATAGGCTATTTGGCTAGCTATACGGTCGAAGGAAAGGAGATGATGAGAGGCAATTATTTATTGTTGACACTCAATAGGATAGAACAGGCTCTTCCTGTTGCTTTTTGTTGTTATCTAGCGACATTTCCTGAAAGAAAGTCGTGTAATAAAATCTGTATGTTCTATTTTTTATACTTGGCTCTTACGTTGTTGGGAGGGCAAAGAGGCCCATTCATATTGGGAACCCTATTTTTGATGATATATTATTTTTACCGGAATAAGAGAGAAGGTGAAATATGGATAAAGAAAAGTTGGATAAGGATGGGGTTGATAGCATTTCCTTTTTTACTTGTCGGATTAGGGATTTTTTCTAAAATACGAACTGGAGATAAGATCGAATTTAGTAATGTGGGTGATTCTATTGTGGATTTTGTGTATAATAACGGAGTAAGTGTTAATGTAATAAAAAGATCTTATGAGTTAGATTCTCGCTTAAGATCAGATCGATTTTATTCATTACATTTTCTTCATGATGGTGTATTTGGATTAGTTTTTGGTTCTGATGGCGCAGGTAATAATGCGGATAAGGCTACCGAGGGTTATCACCTTGCTCATGCGCTTCCATACTTAATGTTCCGTGATAAATATCTTGAAGGGGCAGGAACAGGTACAAGCTATATAGCAGAGTTGTATCATGATTTTGGTTATATTGGAATAGTGCTTGGAAATGTGATTTATGGATTTCTGTTGGCCTCATTAGCTAAGTTAGATAAAAATAAACCCTTTAATACATCGGTTAAACTTTTGATTATAACTCGGCTTCTTTGGGCACCACGTGGAGGATTTACTGAATTTATTACGATATTATCTCTTCCTGCTACAATTTTTATATATGTCGCTGTTTTTTTGGGTGCATTTTTAGTGTTTAGTATTCCACGGAGACGTTATACTAAATTGGGTGTTGGATAAAAATAATTTTTAATTTTAATAGTTGTGAATGTTTCTGAAAACAACAGGCGTATTGCTCGTAATACGTTACTACTTTATGGAAGGAAAGCTGTAACCATGTTGATTGCGCTATATTCATCAAGAGTATTGCTGCAATATTTGGGAATTGATGATTTTGGTTTATACGGACTTATTGGTAGTATAATTGCTGTTTTTACGTCACTCAAATCAACATTCGCCGCATCTGTTCAGAGATTTCTAAATGTAAATAAGGAAGAGAGTATCGCAAGGAAAAATGAAATCTTCTGCATGGGGATGATCATTCATGTGTTAATTGCGGTTGCGATATTGCTCCCTAATCTTAATTTGAATACTGAAAAACTAATAGTTGCAGGATGTATACTTCGTTTTACTATCTTGTCGGCAGCAGTTTCTATAATTACAGTTCCTTTTGATGCACTTGCTATGGCAAATGAGAAATTTGATGCCTTGGCAGTTATTTCTATTATAGATTCTGTTTTGCGTCTTTGTGTGATATTTATTTTGTCATTTAGTCCGATTCAGAGGGTCGTTTTTTATGCAATATTACTTTTATGTGTAACTATTGTACATATTCTTATGATAGGGGGGTATTGTTATAAAACTTTTAAGGATACAGTGAAATTTCATTTTGTAATGGATAGAGTTTTATTTAAGCGAATGACCTCTTTCGCAGGATGGAATTTTTTTGGTAATTTAGGATACTATCTAACAAGTGAAGGTGTGAATTTTATTCTTAATATATTTGGTGGAATAGTCGCTAATGCTTCACGTACAATCTCTTATCAAGTGAAAAACGCATTACAGACTTTGGTGAATGATATAACTGTTGCTTTTCAGCCTCAGAGTATGATGGCTTTTTCAACAGATAAACAACGTTTTTATAATCTTCAATTTTTAGCGACAAAAGCAAGATTTGCTATATGCATAGTTTTGGGGTTCCCTTTATTTTTATTCATTCCTGAGATTTTGCAAGTTTGGTTGGGAAAACAACCGGAAGGAGCAGCGACCTTTATAAGATGTATTCTATTGTTTGTGGTCATACGTTGTTGGCATGATGCTATTGATACAACCTTTAAATCGGCTGCACGTATGCGAAATTATCAAATATGTGAAATGTCTATTATGCTATTTAACTTACCTGTATCTTGGCTTATGCTTCATTTGAAATTGCCTCTGTATAGTGTGTTTATAACAATGTCGGTTATTGAATTTGTAAATCTGATAGCAATAATGGTATTGGCATATAAAGAGTTGGGTTTTATGATAGGGGATTATATTAAGAAAGTAATTGTACCTTCGGTATTTATAATTTGTATCATGGGTATAATATTTCTAAGTTATTCTTTTTTTGATATACGCCTTTATGGGTGGACAGAGATGTTGCTTTTTTTAATAGTTACATTTATTGTTGCGATTGGTTTGATTTTTATGATCTTGTTTTCTCAGATTGAACGAGAGAAGTTAATAACTATAATGAAGCGTATATAATATTACTTTGGATGAAAAGTGAATTTGTTATGACTAATATGAAAAATCTAGCAAACTTTTAAATTATAGAGCTTTGATTGTTTCTATAGGTGATTGAAGTGAGGGTTAACCTAGTTGAAATATTAGTTTTTTTACAGTAATTCAAAATGTTTGTTTTAATTATTTCCCGAGGATTTCCGTCTTTACAAGATGTAATGATCGGAAATTTTGAGGCAGATCAAGCAAGAGCATTGTATGCTTTAGGACATAAGGTTGTCGTATTGAGTATAGACAGACGCCTTAAAGCTCATGATAGACATATTGGTTTTAATCATAGAGTTATTGATGGAATAGATGTGTACAATTTCTATATGTTTCCAATGCCGATAAAGACTATGTATAAATTGGGTTATTTTTATATAGTCCAAATGGTAAGATTTTTGTATAGGATTATTCTACGTAATCATGGTAGGCCTGATATTATACATGCGCATTATCTATATACCATGCCTATAGCTTTGAAATTGAAAGATTTATTTAATGTACCGTGTGTGGGAACTGAGCATTGGAGCTTTTTAGGAAAAAGCGTTATGCCGGTTTTTGTTAGATTTTATGCAGAAAGGATATACCACCGATTGGATGCGCTTATTACCGTTTCAAATAGTCTGGGAATGAATATTCGTAAACAATTTGGGGTAAAGAGTTGTGTCATCCCGAATATGTTGGATGTATCAAAATTTAATATCAACGCTCAAAGTAAATTTAATAGGGGCAAAGCAAATTTTTCTTTTATATCTGTTGGTGCACTTGTTGATGGAAAGTGCTTTGATTTATTGCTTAAGGCATTTTCTAGGTTGAAGTTTGAAAATAAATATTTGACTATTGTTGGCGATGGACCTAAAAAGCATTATTTGAAAAATTTGATTATAGAATTAGGTATTGAAAAATGTGTGGAATTTACCGGGAAATTGAGTAGGGAAGAAATGTTGCCTAAGCTATCTTATTCAAATGTTTTTGTTTTACCGTCAAATTCTGAAACATTTGGGGTCGTTTATATTGAAGCTATGGCTTTAGGATTACCTGTTATTGCTACTAAGTGCGGTGGCCCTGAAGATTTTGTTGATTCTTCTAATGGTTTATTAATTGAACGGAATAGTGAAGAACGATTGGTTGATGCTATGGAATATATGTACAAACATTATAATGAGTATAAGCGGGAATCTATAAGTGGAAGTGTGATAAATAGATATTCTCCTAGTAAAATCGCTAGACAGATTGAGCTTTTATACATGGAATGTCTGGGTAAGTGATATTTTACAAGATTATATGTGCCTTGATACTTTTTGTATAAGTGCTATAATACCTATATTTATTGTTATAATAGATGAAAAAAATAATGATTTTAGGAGCAAGCATCCTCCAGCTTCCTGCAATTAAAAAGGCGAAGGAAATGGGATTGGATGTGATTGCTGTAGACATGGATCCGGATGCTGTCGGGTTTAAAGAAGAAGGGATAACGAAATTGCAGATTAGTACGATAGATACTCCCCGAATTGTAGAGGCTGCTCGTGCTTATCAAATAGATGGGATAATGACGCTTGCTTCCGATATGCCTATGCAAGCGGTTGCTACGGTGTGTGAAGAGTTGGGATTAATAGGTATTACCCCTCAAACTGCTCTTAATGCGACAAATAAGGCGGAAATGCGTATGTGTTTTAAAGCGCATGATGTTCCTATCCCTGAGTTTTATATAGTTAGTGAGCTTGATGAATTTATGGAGGCGACTAAGCATTTTACGACTAAATTTATAATAAAGCCTGCTGATAATTCGGGGAATCGTGGGGTGAAACTTATAACAGATATAGCGGATGAAAAGGTCTTGATCCAAGCTTTTAATTATAGTAAGAAGTATAGCAGGGATGGACGAGTTCTACTTGAGGAGTACATGGAAGGCGATGAGTTTAGCGTAGAGACAATGAGTGTTGATGGTGTATGCCATGTGATTCAAGTTACGGATAAGTTGACTTCTGGTGCGCCCTATTTTGTGGAAATGGGACATACGCAACCCTCCATGTTCGCAGAAGATATTAAGATGAGGATAGCGGAAGTCGCAAAAGCAGGGATTAAAGCATTAGGTATCGATCATGGTCCTTCGCATACGGAAATAAAACTTACGTCTACTGGGCCTAAGATAGTCGAGATAGGAGCAAGATTGGGGGGAGACTGTATTACGACTCATCTTGTCCCATTATCAACAGGTATTAATATGGTAGAGGCTAATATACGTATAGCTTTAGGAGAATATACTGATTTGAAAAGTAGATTTAATAGAGGTGCAGCAATTCGTTTTATCCAATCTTCAGTGGGAGTTATTAAATCAATAAAAGGTATAGATGCTGTGAAAAAAGATTCGAATGTTATAGAATTTGTATTATTGAAAAGAGTAGGTGATAAAATTTCAGAAATACGTAATAGTTTGGATCGTATAGGCTACGTTATAACACAAGGAAATACTCGTGAAGAAGCTGTAAGATTCTGTGAACAAGCTGTCGAAAAGATTCAATTCGAAATGGAGTAAATCATGTATAAGAATTTCTTTAAACGTTTATTTGATATTATAGGTGCGCTTTCGGCTATACCATTTGTCCTTCTTATAAGTTTGTTTGTTGGTTTGGCTATTTATATAGAAGATAGGGGAGATATATTTTATCTTGCTTCCCGGCGCGGTCGTTATGGAGAGATATTTAAGATGTTTAAGTTTCGTTCGATGAAAATGAATGCTCCGGATATCCGTAACTCAGATAATTCCACCTATAATTCACCTGATGATCCGAGGATTACTAAAGTGGGTAGATTTATCCGTAAAACGTCTATTGATGAATTACCTCAGTTTTTTAATGTCTTGATTGGAGACATGAGTTTTATCGGACCAAGGCCTGTGACTACGGATCGACCGCTGGAGGAGTATGATGAGAAGCGAAAGATACGGCTGGAGGTACGTCCTGGAATTACAGGTTATTCGCAAGCTTATTTCCGAAATTCCATTTCTAATGAGGAAAAATTGGAGAAGGATGCGTTCTATGCTCGAAATGTGACTTTTGGGGGTGATCTTAAAATCATTTTTGCGACAGTTAATACAGTCGTTTTCCGTAAAAACATATATAATAAGAAGAATCGATAATGAATGTGAAAGGTAAACGCTTGCTTATATTAGGAGCTGGGCGTGGGCAAATAGGGCTGTATAAGGCGGCTCGTGAAATGGGGGTGGTAAGTATTGCGGGAACGATGCCGGACAATGGTCCCCCTTGCATACCCTTGGCTGATGAGGTGTGCTATATGAATATCCTTGATCCGGATGAGGTGGAGAGTAAAACAGCTGATTTACGATTTGACGGCGTGGCAACTTGTTGCTTGGATCGTGGCTTGAAAGCTCTTGGACGGTTATGTGATACATGTGCATTACCTGGATATTCGGAGGAAGTAGCGGAGCTTTGTAATGATAAATCAAAAATGAAACTTCGATTCAGTGAGTATGGTGTAAATACGGCCCCATTTAAACAAATATATACGGATGAGGCGTTATTAGACGCTATAGATAAGGTTGGTGGATATCCTGTGATTATTAAGGCTACGGATTTAGCGGGTAGTCAAGGTATTTATAAAGCCGTTAATAAAGAAGAGGCTTTTGATGGATTTTGTAAAGCGATGAGTGCTACTCGGGTTGACTATGTGCTTGTGGAGAAATTCTTGCAGGGACGTGAGTTTGGGGCACAGGCATTTATCTCTAATGGTGAAATCCTTTTTGTTATGCCTCATGGTGATATACTTTATCAGGCAGATACGGCAGTTCCTGTAGGACATTATGTCCCTTATGAATGTTCGGATATACTTCGTGAAAAAATAAGGAAAGAAGCCGAAATGGCTATCAAAGCTATGGGACTTAATAATTGCGCTGTTAATATCGATTTTATAGAAGAAAATGGTGTAATATATGTGTTGGAATTAACGGGTCGTATCGGAGCCAATTGTTTGCCTGAACTTGTAAGTATTCATTATGGCTTAAATTATTACCAGATGGTGATTGCAGCAGCGCTGGGCATTGATCCAAAAGAAATATGGAATGGACGTAAAGAAGGTGAGGCGGGTTTGTCAAGAATGATAATTTCTCCAGAAAGAGACGGTATTTTAGAAGACATGCGATATGTAGGTGAAAGGGACTCTTTTATTTATGATTTGACATTCTTTGTGCGTCCCGGTTCTGAGGTGAAAAGATTTGCCAATTCAAGTCATTGTTTGGCTCAAATAGTAGTGAAAGGGCAGGATTTAAAAGAATGTGAAGAGCGAATGGAAGCGGTTGTTTCTAAAATTGATATGAAGTTAAAATGAGGATCTCATTTCTCTGTGAGATACGAAAAATAGAAGATTAAAATTATTTCTTATGAAGAAAGTTCCTTTTTCTCCTCCTGATATAACTGAGAGTGAGGTTAATCTAGTATCAGAGGCTCTTCGTTCCGGTTGGATCACCACGGGGCCTAAAACAAAAGAATTTGAGAGATTAATTGCCATGTGCTGTCAGACGGAGCAAGCTGTATGCTTGAATTCGGCTACGGCTTGTATGGAGTTGATATTGCGTGTTTTGGACGTTGGGCCAGGAGACGAGGTGATTACTTCCGCTTATACGTATACCGCTACCGCAAGCGTAACTTGTCATGTAGGGGCAAAGGTTGTCATGGTAGATACCGCTCCTGATTCGTTTGAGATGGATTATGATAAGTTGGCAGATGCGATCACGGAGAAGACAAAGGTGGTTCTGCCTGTTGATCTTGCCGGTGTGGTTTGTGATTATGATAAGATATTCGCTGCCGTAGAGAGCAAGAAACATTTGTTTTCGCCAGCGAACGATATCCAGAAGGCGTACGGTCGGGTTATCGTACTTGCGGATGCCGCTCATGCTTTTGGTGCCAAATGGCATGGAAAGATGTGTGGTGGGGTGGCAGATTTTACCTCTTTTTCCTTTCATGCAGTAAAGAATTTAACAACGGCGGAAGGGGGGGCTTTGACTTGGCGTACGGTTTTAGGTGTGGATGATGAGACTTTGTATAAGCAATTTCAGCTATTGTCATTGCATGGTCAAAATAAGGACGCTTTAGCGAAGACTCGGCTGGGTGCTTGGGAATATGATATCGTGGCTCCTTATTATAAATGTAATATGACGGATATTATGGCGTCGCTTGGTCTGGCCCAACTGAAACGGTATCCGGATATATTGAAACGCCGGAGAGAAATTATTGAAAGGTACGACCAGGCGTTAAGTGAATTTTCTGTAACCCGTCTGGTTCATTTTGATAAGGATAATATATCCAGCGGCCACCTCTATCTTGTGCGCCTGAATGGAAAAGACCGGGAATTTACGAATCGATTTATTGCGGCCATGGCAGAGGAAGGTGTGGCAACCAATGTTCATTATAAGCCGCTGCCATTATTGTCCGCCTATAAAAATATGGGATTTGATATCGAAGATTACCCGAATTCATATAACTATTACAGAAATGAGATAACATTGCCTT
>OHGZ01001533.1_pt1 | contig 10261 bp, 10 predicted proteins | sample 1567851 | NCBI WGS metagenome assembly OHGZ01 (sample SAMEA3879563, study PRJEB24766) | human gut metagenome | biome: human-associated habitat; feature: feces | place: USA | collected 1985/1987 | reverse complement strand
GATCTTCGGGGGGCTGCCCACGCCCCGGCTCCCCTCCGAACGCCGGGAGGGCGGCGTGTTTGCAAGCGACGGCGGTGATGTCACCGATGCCTTCTGCCGGGGGGCGGAGGAGGTGGTGCGTCTGGCCCGGCTCACCGGGGCACAGGCGGCCATTCTGAAGGAGCGCAGCCCCTCCTGCGGCTCCGGGGAGATCTATGACGGCACCTTCACCGGAACGGTGGTGGAGGGCTGGGGCGTGACGGCGGAGCTGCTGCGCCGGGAGGGCATCCCGGTGCTGGGGGAGTCCCGGATGGGAGAACTGCTGACAGAGGGCGAGGCGTGTTTGGTCAAAATCACAAGAGACCCGGCGAAAAAACTGTGAGATTCTGAAAAAATGGTCCGGCCCCATTGACAGCCTATGTATAAGTTGCTAAGATGATAGCGTCAACAAGCCGAAAACGTTACCGGGAAGGTTTCCGAGTTTTCGGTACTATCTCCGGAGGGATCACCGATGACCATCAAAGATATTGCCCGGCTCTGCGGCGTCAGCGTCAGCACGGTATCCCGTGTGCTCAATGACCGGCCTGACGTCAGCGAGGAGAACCGACGCCGGGTGCTGGAGGTCATTGAAAGTTCCAACTACATCCCCAACAACACCGCACGGGATCTGGTCAAGACCAAGTCCGACGCCATTGGACTGGTGGTGCGGGGCGTGTCCAACCCCTTCTATACCGACATCATCCGGGCCGTCGAGGACGGCATCACCGCCGAGGGCTTTACCATGGTGATGCAGCAGATCGGCACCTGCGATGACGAGATCAAGCGGGGGGCTATGATGGAGCGGGAGAAGCGGCTGCGGGGCATCGTGTTTCTGGGCGGACGATCCGACTACACGCCGGAGGAGCTGACCATGCTGAACGTACCCTTTGTCTGCTGCTCCTACGCCAATCAGTACGGCACACTGCCGGAGGGCTCCTACGCCTCGGTGTCCATCGCTGACGAGGAGGAGGCCTATCGGGCCGTGATGGAGCTGTACCGCTGCGGACACCGCCGCATTGCGGCGCTGGTAGCCCGCACCGATGACCGGGCCATCAGCCAGCTGCGCTATCAGGGGTATCTCCGGGCGCTGGCGGACTGCGGCCTGCCGACGGAGGAGGAGCTGGTGATCCGCGCCGGATCCTTTGACATCGGGGACGCCTACTGGGCCACGGCGGAGAGGCTGCGGCAGGGGGCGGACTTCACGGCGGTGTTTTCCATTGCCGACAACATGGCGCTGGGCGCCATGCGGGCGCTGCGGGAGGCGGGATGCCGGGTGCCGGAGGACTGCTCCGTTATCGCCATCGACGGCCTGACCATGTCGGAGTATTTCCAGCCCATGCTGACCACCCTCTGCCAGCCTATGGAGGAGATGGGGCGGCGCAGCGTGGAAATCCTGATGGACATGATCCACGGCCGGGGACGGCCCCGCTGCGAGACGGTGCGGACCGTGCTGCGCCGGGGAGCGTCCGTGCGGCGGATCAACTGAGTTTTTCCCATCCCAAGGGATGTGAAAAATAATAAATGAAGGAGAAATGAAAATGAAGAAGTTTCTTGCATTGGCTCTGGCTCTTGTTATGGCGCTGTCTCTGGCAGCCTGCGGCAAGAAGGCAGACGACAACAAGGGCAATGGAGACGAAGCGAAGGGTTCCGTGTATTACCTGAACTTCAAGCCCGAGGCCGACAAGGCCTGGCAGGATCTGGCCAAGACCTACACCGAGCAGACCGGCGTGGAGGTCAAGGTCGTCACCGCCGCCTCCGGCCAGTATGACACCATGCTGACCTCCGAGCTGGACAAGTCCGCTCCTCCCACCATGTTCCAGGTGGGCAACCAGGGCGCCGTCAACTCCTATGGCGATTTCTGCTATCCTCTGGATAACACCGACGTCATGAAGGAAATGACCACTCAGGACTTCAACCTGAAGAATGCCAACGGCGAGACCGTGTCCATCGGCTACTGCTATGAGGCCTTTGGCATCATCGTCAACAAGGCTCTGCTGAAGCAGGCCGGCTATGAGATCTCCGATATCACCAACTTTGAGACCCTGAAGAAGGTCGCCGACGACATCCACAGCCGCGCTGCCGAGCTGGGCTTTGACGCCTTCAGCTCCGCCGGCCTGGAGGGCTCCTCCAGCTGGCGCTTCTCCGGTCACCTGGCCAATATGCCCCTGTTCTATGAGTTCCGGGATGACAACGTCACCTCTCAGCCCGCCAGCATCAAGGGCACCTATCTGGACAACTTCAAGAACGTCTGGGATCTGTACACCACTGACTCCGCCACCACCGGCGCTGCTCTGACCACCGCCACCGGCGACGCCTCCGAGGCCGAATTCGGTCAGGGCAAGGCTGTGTTCTATCAGAACGGCTCTTGGGAGTTTGCCAACCTCACCGGCGAGGAGAAGGGCTTTAAGATGAACCCCGAGGATCTGGCCATGATCCCCATCTACTGCGGCGTTGAGGGCGAGGAGAAGTCCGGCCTGTGCTGCGGCACCGAGAACTGCTGGGCTGTCAACAAGAACGCCAAGGAAGAGGACATCCAGGCCACTCTGGACTTCATGAAGTGGGTCGTTACCTCTGACGAGGGCACCACCATGCTGGCTGAGCAGTTTGGCCCCTGCCCCTTCAAGAACGCCAAGACCCCCGAGAACGTGTTCTTTGCCGATGCCAACGCCTATACCACTGCCGGCAACTACATTGTGACCTGGGACTTCAACTGGACTCCCGCTGTGAATGACTGGCGTGCGGGCGTGGTGGACGCTCTGACCCAGTACACCGTCAACGGCGGCAGCTGGGACGACGTCAAGACCGCCTTCGTGGACGGCTGGGCCACCCAGTATGCCAAGGAGAACGGCTGAGCTATAAGCGCTCCGTTGTAAAGCAATAGGACCGGGGGCGGGCTTATCGCCCGCCCCCGATTTTCTCATCTGCGGCGCACAGAGCTGTTGGCCGGTATGGACCGGGCAAGAGCTCCGGGCGCCGCCCGGAAAAAACATAGATAGGAGAGAGGCGTCATGAAACTTCCGAAACACCGCCGGGACGAGGCCGCGCTGAATTCCCGGCTGATCCGCCGCCCCATCAAGCGCATGGTGTGGCTGTTTTTGCTGCCCACCTTTGCCGCCTTCTGCATCGGCTTCCTGTACCCCTTCTTCAAGGGGCTGTTTCTGTCCTTCTGCAAATTCCGCATTACCAGCCAGTGGACATGGACGGGGCTGGAAAACTACCGGAAGGCCTTCCAGGACCCCGGCTATATGCACGCATTCTGGTACACGGCGCTGTTTGCTCTGGTGAGCCTGATCGCTATCAATCTGTTTGCCTTTACCATTGCCTATGCACTGACCCAGAAGTTCAAGGGTACCAACGTGTTCCGCACGGTATTCTTCCTGCCCAACCTCATCGGCGGCATCGTGCTGGGCTATATCTGGTCCATGATCTTCGACGGCATCCTCATCAAGTACAACACCTCCGTGGTCCTGGAGACGAAATACGGCTTCTGGGGTCTGGTGATCCTGGTGTGCTGGCAGCAGATCGGCTATATGATGATCATCTATATTGCCGGACTTCAGGCCGTGCCCGAGGATATGCTGGAGGCGGCCCGCATCGACGGCGCTAACCGCTGGCAGACCCTGTGGCGGGTCACCATCCCCAACGTGATGCCCTCTATCACCATCTGCATGTTCCTGAGCCTGACCAACGGCTTCAAGCTGTTTGACCAGAACCTGGCCCTGACCGACGGGCGTCCCTTCCAGCAGCTGGGCAACGGAGAGACCATCAAAACAACGGAAATGCTGGCCCTGAACATCGTCAACGCCTTCGGCACCAACGGCGGCGGCAACCGCGGCGTGGGTCAGGCCAAGGCCGTGATCTTCTTCATCGTGGTGGCGGCCATCAGCATCATCCAGCTTCAGGCCAGCCGCCGCAAGGAGGTGCAGCAATGATCAAAACCGAAGCTCTGCGCCGCAGAGAGCGCCGTCAGGCGCTGCTGACGGTGGTGTTCACCATCATCTCCGTGATCTATCTGATGCCGGTGCTCCTGGTGCTCATCAACTCCCTGAAGGCCAACGCCTTTGTCAACACCGAGACCTTCAAGCTGCCCACGGCGGAATCCTTTGTGGGGCTGAAGAACTATGTCAAGGGCATGACCTTCGGCAACTTCGCCTTCTATAAGGTGGTATTCTACAGCTTCTTCATCACCATTACCTCCACGGCGCTGATCCTGCTGTGCACGTCCATGGCGGCGTGGTACATCTCCCGGGTGGGGAGCCTGGTCAGCAAGATCGTGTACTACCTGTGCGTATTCTCCATGGTGGTGCCCTTCCAGATGGTCATGTACACCCTGGCCCGGACGGCGGACCAGGTGCATCTGAACACCCCCTGGACCATCCCCGTGGTATACCTGGGCTTCGGCGCGGGCCTTGCCGTGTTTATGTTCACGGGCTTTGTCAAGAGTCTGCCGCTGGAGATCGAGGAGGCCGCCGCCATCGACGGCTGCGGCCCGGTGGGCACCTTCTTCCGGGTGGTGCTGCCTATGCTGAAGCCCACCATGATCTCCGTGGGCGTGCTGGAGATCATGTGGGTATGGAACGACTATCTGCTGCCCAGTCTGGTGCTGGACATCAACCAGTACCGCACCATCCCCATCCACATTCAGTACCTCAAGGGCAGCTACGGCACCGTGGACATGGGCGCCACCATGGCCCTGATCATGCTGAGCATCCTGCCGGTGATCATCTTCTATCTGTGCTGCCAGAAGCACATCATCAAGGGCGTGGCCGCCGGAGCCGTGAAGGGATAAGGGACATATGGGGCCTCCGTCCGGGGGCCGACAAGAAGAATTTCAAAGCATTTCTATAAGTAAGTGAGTGACTACCTATGAATCGAAGCAGCGGCATTCTGATGCCCATTTTCTCCCTGCCGTCTCCCTATGGCATCGGCACGCTGGGCAAAGCGGCGTATGACTTTGCGGACTTTTTGGCGGAGGCGGGCCAGCACTACTGGCAGATGCTGCCCCTTGGCCCCACCAGCTATGGGGATTCCCCCTATCAGAGCTTTTCCACCTTTGCCGGCAACCCCTATTTCATCGATCCGGACCTGCTGGTGGAGGACGGCCTTTTGACGAAACAGGAGGTGGAGGCCTACCGCTGGGGGAGTGACCCCCGCCATGTGGACTACGGCGCTGTGTATAACAGCCGGCTGAAGCTGCTGTCCAAGGCCAAAAAGCGGGGCTGGGAGCGTGACCGGGAGGAGGTCACGGCCTTTGTGGCGGAGAACGCCCGGTGGTTGCCGGACTACGCCCTGTTCATGGCCTGCAAGCGCCATTTCGGGATGCGCTCCTGGACGGAGTGGGAGGATGAGGACATCCGCCTGCGCCGCTCGCAGTTGGTACTGGAGCAGTACCGTACCCTGCTGCGGGAGGATGTGGAGCTGTTCACCTATATCCAATTTCTGTTCTTCCGCCAGTGGACCGCCTTGAAGTCCTATATCAACAGCCTTGGCATCGGTATCATCGGCGACCTGCCTATTTATGTGGCCATGGACTCCGCTGACGTCTGGGCGGAGCGGTCCATGTTCCGTCTGGACAGCCGGGGCGTTCCCACAGAGGTGGCCGGTGTTCCGCCGGACTACTTCTCCAAGGACGGCCAGCTTTGGGGCAATCCGCTCTACGATTATGACGCCATGAAGCGGGACGGCTTCGGCTGGTGGATCCGCCGCATCGACGGCGCCGGGAAGTTGTATGACGTCATCCGCATCGACCACTTCCGGGGCTTCGAGAGCTACTGGGCAGTACCCTACGGCGAGACGACGGCCAAAAACGGCCGGTGGGTCAAGGGCCCCGGCATGGCGCTGGTGGGTGTGCTCACCGGTTGGTTCCCGCAGCTGGAGTTTATCGCTGAGGATCTGGGCTATCCCACCCCGGAGGTGGCGCAGCTGCTGCGGGATTCCGGTCTGCCGGGCATGAAGGTGCTGGAATTTGCCTTCGATTCCCGTGATACCAGCAGCTATCTGCCCCATAGCTACGGGGAGAACTGCATCTGCTATACCGGTACCCATGACAACAGCCCGCTGGCCCTGTGGCGGCAGGAGGCGGATCCGGCGGATATTGCCTTTGCCAAGGAGTATCTGGGGCTTAACGACGAGGAGGGCTTCAACCGGGGCATCATCCGGGGTGGCATGAGTTCTGTGGCCAAGCTGTTTGTGGCTCAGATGCAGGACTATCTGGAGCTGGGGGCGGGACACCGCACCAACGAGCCGGGAACTCAGTCCGGCAACTGGCAGTGGCGGATGCTGCCGGGAGAGCTGACGCCGGAGCTGGCGCAGCGCATCCGGAAGCTGACCCGCATCTACGGCCGATTGGCCTGAAAAGCAACGGGAGGGACCGAGCTGATGCTCGGTCCCTTTTTCCGTGGAAGGAGAAGAAGGATATGATCCGTGTGTATGAGGTGCGGCGGTGGGAGGCGGCACGGATGGCGCAGCTGCTGGGGGTGTGGGAGGCATCCGTCCGGGCCACCTGCCTGTTCCTGTCGGAGCAGAAGATCCGGCGCCTCCGGAGCGATGTGCCGCAGGCCTTGGCGTCTGCTGATCGCTGAGCGGGAGGGGCAGCCGGTGGAGTTTATGGGCGTAGAGGAGGTCACGGTGAACGAACAGGATCCTCATGCCGTGGGCGTTTACCGTTGAGGTTTATCGGCGGACCGATTGCGACGAGAAGGGCGGCCCCTATCCGCTGCTGTATATGCGGTGGGAAAACCACCGGAGCTGAAAACAGTGCATGACCCCGGCGGCTATTGGCGCCGGGGTCATGGAGATTGTCGGAAAAACCCTCCGGGTTTTTCCGACAAAAGGTTGCAGTCTGCAAGTGTGGAATTTGTGTGCCATAGGCGCACAAATTCCACACTTGCAGCCTGAGAAGTATTTTCTCTCACGCACATGTCGCAAGAGAAAATGATTTTACTTCTTTGCCGCCTGCGGGCGGCAAACTCTGCGAGGCTTTTTGACACGCTGCATGACCCCGGCGACCATTGGCCGCCGGGGTCATGCTATGAAAAGGAAGGGGATGGAATGATTTACCGCTGCACCCGGCCGGAGCCGTCGCCGCCGGCCAGTTTCTCCACCTCAGAGACGGTGACCCGGTTGAAGTCACCCTCGATGGAGTGCTTCAGGGCCGAGGCCGCCACGGCAAATTCGATGGCGCTCTGGCTGTCCTTGCCGTTGAGCAGGGCGTAAATCAGGCCGCCGCCGAAGCTGTCGCCGCCGAAGGTGGCTTGCGGCTGATCGTCCTGAAAGAAGCGGCAGTAGCCGTTGGGAGCCAGGTGCAGTATGATCTCAGCGAAGGTGACGATACGTTTGCTCATAGTGATTCCTCCTTATCTGCGAACCAGATGAATGGCGAAGCCGCCAAATTCACCGTCGATATAAATGGCCTTGGTGCTGCCCTTGGCATCCGTCTTGCGGGTCCCCGACAGACCGTCTGAGCCGCCGCACTTGAGACCGATGACCAGCTCACTGGCGGGGCAGTACCCTGCCGGCATCCAGTTCGTCCGGGACGGACTGACACTCCAGAAACGCCGTGCGCTCCGGGTCCCAGTCCCCCAGCAGTATTTTCAGCTCTCCGATTCTGCTGTTTTCGCTCCTCCACCGCACGGGCAAAGGCTTCGCAATCCTCACGGGGCAGGGAGCGGGTGGGGATGATCTCCTGAAACAGCGTACCCTCCAGATAGCCCCGGATCGCCTCGTCCTCCATGCACTCCCGGATGATATCGTGTCCTGCCAGATAGGCCGCCAGCACCATGCTGGTGTGGCCGCCGTTCAGGATACGAACCTTCTGCTCCTTATAGGGATGGTGGTCCGCCACGAGCTTCACCGGAAGCCCCGCCTTTTGGGCGGGAAACTCCCGGCTCAGGGCCTCGTCGCCCTCGATGACCCACAGCCCGAAGGGCTCTGCGGTATCCAGCAGGGCATCCTCATAGCCGTTCTCGGCATTGAGCCGGGGAGCCTGAGCGGCAGGGCAGCCGGTGACGATGCGATCCACCAGCGTATTGCAGAACCGGTTCTCCTCCCGCAGCCAGCGCAGGAAGTCCTCCTCCAGCGCCCAGTCGGCGGCGTGGCGCAGCACGGTGTCCCGCAGGACGGTGCCGTTGTCGGCAATGAGCTCACAGGGCAGGAGGATCAGCCCCGGCTTTCCGGCGTGCCAGCGCTGCCACAGTAGCCGGGTCAGCTTGACGGGGAAGGAGGCGGGCGGGCAGTCGTCAAAGCGGCAGGTGGGGTCATAGACGATGCCTGCCTCCGTGGTGTTGGAGATCACAAACCGCAGCTCGTCGCCGCATACAAAATCCAGCAGCTCCTGCCATTGAGTGAACACGTCCAGCGAACGACTGACGCACCGGATGAGCCGTCGCTGATCGACTACCTGACCGTTGAGCTTTCCCCGTAGATACAGCTGATACAGCCCGTCCTGCCGGTTGATGCGCCCTGTCTTGCCGGTGGAGGCCGGAGGGACGATCACCACGCTGCTGTCAAAGTTCGCCTTTTCGTTCATCTGATCGATGAAATCATCCACAAAGCCTCGCAGAAAGTTGCCGTCCCCAAATTGCAGGACACGCTCCGGCATCCGCCGGGACAGGGACGCCTCTGCGCCTAAGGTCCGATAGCTGAGCGGTTCCATAGCCCTACCTCCATGATATATCTGTAATATATCATGCTCTGCGTTGAGTGGACTGTCAATGCTCATTTTCACCGCCATAGGCGATGGAGGGAACCTTTTCCGGTCCATTGCCGTCCTATAAAAGGAAAGACCGGCGGCGCAAGGAGCCGTTTGGGCAAAACTCAGTGAAATTAAAGGAGAAATGACCATGAAAAAGATGGCACTGCTTTTAGCGGCGCTGTTGCTGCTGAGCAGCTTGGCGGGCTGCGGAAAAAGCAGCAAAGGCGAGGCGTCGGTGGAATCCGTATCCATGATCTGCGGCCTGAACGGTGTGGGACAGGTGGATCGCTTCGCTGGAGTCGTCAGCGCTCAGGGCGAGACAAAGATCGCAAAGGACGAGAACCGGCAGGTGACCTCCGTGGCCGTGAAGGCCGGGGATGAGGTGAAAAAGGGCCAGACCCTCTTTACCTACGACCAGACGCAGGCGCAGCTGGATCTGGAGAAAGCCCAGCTGGAGCTGGACCAGATGAAGAGCACCCTCAGCGCCAAGCAGGAGGAGAAGGCCCGGCTGGAGCGGGACAAGAGCAACGTCTCCCCAGATCAGCAGCTGCAATACGATCTGGAGATCCGGGAGGCTACGGCGGCCATTCTGGAGCAGCAGTATAACATCTCCCTGAAGGAGAAGGAGGTGCAGCGCCTTACCGACAGCGTCGGCAAGGCCGAGATCACCTCTCCGGTAGACGGTCGGGTGCAGGCAGTGAACGAAAACGGCGGCACCGACAGCAATGGGAATGCACTGCCCATCGTGACCATCGTGGAGACGGCGGGCTTCCGGGTGAAGGGCTATGTCAACGAGAGCAATGCCTCCGCTCTCTCCGAGGGGACACAGGTGCTGATCCGCTCCCGTGTGGGCAGCGATGTCTGGAAGGGCAGCGTCACCTCCATCGACTGGAAAAACCCTGTCTCCGGCGGCAATCAGAGCACCATGGACGGCGGCAGCGACGTGTCCACCGCCAGCAAATACCCCTTCTATGTGACGCTGGACAGCAGCGACGGCCTGCTGATGGGCCAGCACGTCTATATCGAGCCGGATCACGGTCAGGGTCAGAAGCAGGAGGGCATCCATCTGCCTGCCTACTACATCAATGATGCCGACACCTCCCCGTGGGTGTGGGCACAGGATAAGAACGGGAAGCTGGAAAAGCGCGGCCTGACCCTGGGGACCTATGAGGAGGACTTGGCCACCTATCCCGTGGAGAGCGGCTTGGCGGCGGAGGACTACATCGCCTTCCCCGACGAAACGCTGGCGGTGGGTATGACCTGCGTCCCCTATGACCAGAGTACCTTCGAGCCGGACGGCAGCAAAACCCCGGACGGCAGCAAAACCCCGGACGGCGGCTTAGATCTGCCGGAGGGCGGCGACGGTGCCGTAACGGACGGCGCCGCGACGGAGGGCTGAGCATGATCCTTGAAATGCGGAATATCTGCAAGGACTACCCTATGGGCAAGACCGTGACCCGTGTGCTGCGGGACGTGAGTCTGAATGTATCCGAGGGGGAGTACCTTGCCATCATGGGACCCTCCGGCAGCGGCAAGACCACGCTGATGAAC
>OHGZ01001524.1_pt1 | contig 10304 bp, 6 predicted proteins | sample 1567851 | NCBI WGS metagenome assembly OHGZ01 (sample SAMEA3879563, study PRJEB24766) | human gut metagenome | biome: human-associated habitat; feature: feces | place: USA | collected 1985/1987 | reverse complement strand
AGGAGAAGATAACATCTAAAAAAATCACCTTTTTTATAAAAAAATTACTCTATACAAATAGTTATATCATAGTAAAATAGTAGTATAGATAGAGAAAAGAGGTGAAAAAAACGATGACAGTAAAAAAAGTACAGTTTGAGAGCATGGATGAAGTGAACCGTTTTCTTGATGTGACGGAGCATTTTCCGTTTGCAGTGGATCTGAAGAGAGGTCACAGGACTGTCAATGGAAAATCTATTCTCGGAGTTGCATCCATCGGCCTTGGCAGAGAAATGGATTTTTGTGCATATGTGCCGGAGATTGCGCCGGAGATTATGTCCAGTCTTGATTTTTGCATGAGGTAGGTTTGAAGAGGGGAAAAATGAATAATGGTTGATCAATGGTGAACGAGGGTATCGTAAAGTCGCAGAGGCGATGGTCGGTATCCTCGTTTTATTTATTTTTAACCGAATCAGGGAAGTCCCATGGTTTGATTGTGAATATCCGTTTGACTATAGAAATGCATAATTTAAGGGGTGAACGTTTTGTAATGTTCACTCCTTATTATGAATTTGTACAGTATTTAATTCTGAATTTCTGCCAGTGCCTTTTTAAACTGAAATGTAAATAAAACAGAGGTAAAGATCACAGCAGTAATATCTGCAATGGGTTCTGCCATATATACGCCTGTTGTTGAATCAGATATCATATGAGGCATAATATAGATCAGCGGGATCAGCAGTACAAACTTACGGACAACAGCAACAATAATAGAGTTTACTGCCTTTCCAAGGGAGGTAAAGGTCATCTGGCAGGCAATCTGGATACCGAAGAGGAACAGACCACCCAGATAGATTTTCAGCATTGGTGCAGTAAATTCGATAAGACTTGTATCTGCCGTAAAAATGCTTACAAATACTCTGGGAACAAGCTGTACAGCAGCCCAGAGGAGTACAGAATATGACAGACAGGTGATCAGAAGCAAACGAAAAGTTTTCTTTACTCTGTCTGCGTTTTTGGCACCGTAATTATAACTGGAAATTGGCTGTGCTCCCTGCGCAATTCCCTGAAGAGGAAGCATGGCAAACTGCATAACACTGGTCAGGATGGTCATGGCTCCCACCGCAATATCACCGCCGTACCGAAGCAGGGATGAATTGAAGCAGACAGTTACAATACTTTCGCTTGACTGCATGATAAAAGCAGCAAGTCCAAGTGCGATACAGGGAAGAACAACCTTTGCCTCCAGATGGAGATGCTTTTTCCTGAGGTGAAGCTGTGTCTTTTTGCCGCAGAGGAATAAAACTACCCAGAGTGTGGAAATCGCCTGTGAGATAACAGTTGCCAGTGCAGCACCGCGTACCCCCATATGAAAAACAAAGATAAATACAGGGTCTAAAACAATATTGCAGACAGCGCCGATCAGGACGGAAACCATGGAAAATGTGGTAAATCCCTGTGCAGTGATGAATGCATTCATACCAAGGGTTAATTGTACGAACAAGGTACCGAAAGCGTAAATATGCATATAATCTGTTGCATAACTGATGGTGTTTTCACTGGCGCCAAAAGCCAGTAATAAATCTCTGCCCCAGATCAGTAAAATGGCAGTGAGGATAGCAGAGATAATAATCTGAAGAATAAAACAGTTGCCTAATATATTCTCAGCAGATTTATTATCCTGTTTTCCCATGTAAATAGAAGCCCTTGGTGCGCCGCCGGAACTGACCAGTGCCGCAAATGCGGAGACGATCATGATGATGGGCATACAGACTCCCACACCGGTAAGTGCCAGGCTGCCTTCCCCCGGGATGTGGCCGATGTAAATACGGTCTACAATGTTATAAAGCATGTTGATGAGCTGGGCGATCACTGTTGGAATGGATAGCTTTAAAAGAAGCTTTCCAACAGGTTCTGTGCCCAGAAAATTTTTGTTATCCTGCATGGATGATAACCTCCTTCTTAAAAATATTTTTGAATGAATAATATTTAATGATACGATATAAAGAAAGGAAAGTCAACTCAGGATAGAGAATTTTGGCTACGTTACTGTGAACGGAGTGAACAGTAACGAACGGAGTGAACAGTAATAGTTCCGGGACATCTGGCAGATACAGATACCCGGAACTTTTTGGATTAAGATGCGTTATTTTAGAGGATTACTATAAATCAGGCAGCGAAGCGTATAGTTTTATCTGCCTGATATGTCAGAAAATGTCCGGATGAGATCAGATTGTAATTACATACGCCCTGTTTCCTCTATAATAGGGACGTCCGTCTACACCGCTGAGGTCATAACTCATACGGTAATATCTTTCGATATGTCCTGTGCCTTTTGCCCAGTTCGGATCGCAGACTTCTCCTTTGATCTCAGCCCATCCATGACCGCCTGATGAGATAACCTTGGCTTCAAATCCGACTGCGTTAGCCAGGTAAGCAAATGCAGATGCAAAAGCGAAACAGTCGCCATGCCCCCGGTAGAACATATCCTCCGCATAGCTGACATCCCAGTTTGAGTAATAGTAACGGAAATCGTAGTCATTGCCGGTGCCACCGTATCCGTAGCTGACTGCCTTCAGATAACATCTCCATAATTTCTCTGGTTTGGACATATTTCTTTTGGTCACACGACGCATGACCTGGTTAGCTGTGACCATAAGGTTCAGTTTTCTTTTTTCTTCACTGTTATAGCGTGCTTCTCCACTTTTGGTAAGATAAATACCATTTACACGCCGGGAAGTTACCATGGAGGCATAACAGCCGTTGCGAATCTGGAAGAAATAATAATCTCCCTTGATCTTCTGCCAGCCGTTCTGCTGGATTCCCTTTTCATTAAAATAATATTTCTTTCCGCGGATCGTGACAAGTCCCTTTACAGTATGTCCGTTTTCATCATAGTAATAAATGTTTCCGCTGGGTTTATGGTCAAATTTGTTACGTTTTTTTGATGCTGCGGATACTGAAGCTGAAAATAAAAAAGAGCAACAGATAGCAATAAGAATTGCTGAGATAGAAAATACTTTTAATTTTTTCATAGAGCACCTCCGTTCTTTATGAGCAGATACTTATTTCTGATAAATAATGTACAATGAAGAAATTATCTGCTCTAATCATAAGATATATTTTATTATATAAGACAATTTAACTGTGCGCAATATTAAATTAAGGAGAAAAAGCGTTACTGTTCACACACCACTATCCCGCGAGGTGTTTTGGCATAAATATGCCAAAATCCCGAGACATACAAGCCAAAATTCCATTGCCGCAGGCAATCTGGAATGAATTTTGGCTACGTTACTGTGAACGGAGTGAACAGTAACGAAAAAGCTGAAGAGCGGATTGTTGCGCGGATGTGTTTTGTGGTGTATAATTAAATGCAATAGGCTTGTGAACAGTAGCTCTGTAATTTAAGCAAGGATATAAGGTGAACAATTTTGAAAAAGACGATAGAAGAACTATTAAGTGGAAATTTCAGACATGAACATCCGCAGCTCCTTTTTTCGCAGGACAAAATAGAAGTGACTCTGAAAGCAGGTGATGTGTACAAAGGGGAACTGTATTTCGGAACAGAGGATAATCAGAAAATACGTGGATATATTACATCTTCCAACAGGCGCGTGGTACCGGGAACCGAGAAATTTTCGGGAACTACGGTGAGACTGCAGTATGGAATTGACGGTGCGGGGATGCACCCGGGTGAGAGACATGAGGGATGGCTTTGTTTCACCACAGACATTGGAGAATATAAGCTGCCATTTCTTATTCAGACAGAGAAAGCAGAACTGAAAAGTGCAGCCGGAGATGTGCCGGATATGGATACCTTTGTGAATATTGCAAAGGACGATTTTAAAGAAGCATATCGTGTTTTTACAGACCGCAGATTTGAACTTCTGTTAAGAAATGCCGGACAGAAAGAGAAAGCTCTTTATAAGGGACTCTCAAAACAGCCTGTGACATTTCAGCATGTAGAAGAGTTTCTGATCGGAACGGGAAAAAAGGATCCTGTAAAAATTGAACTGAAGGCAGATCAGAACAGCTTTTATGATATCAGTGAATCTGTCCGCGAAACTTTTGCAGTCCAGAGGAGCGGATGGGGACATCTCAGGCTGGAGGTAGAGGCGAAAGGCGATTTTCTGGAAGTTTCCAGGCATGTGGTCACAGATGAGGATTTTATAGGAAGCTATTATCAGGTGGAATATGTAATCCGTAAAGAAAAGCTGAAAAAAGGACGTCAGTTTGGTGAGATCACTGTGAAGAGTCCTTATCAGCAGCTGACTTATCAGATCACTGCATCCATGGAATCGAAAGTGCAGCTCAAAACAGAGATTCATGTGAAACGGCATAAGCTGGAACTGTTACGTGACCTTGCAGAATACTCCTGCAAAAGAATGGACAGTAAGACATGGATCGGCAGCAGCAGATTTGTCCTTAATCAGTTAAGGGAAGAAGGATGTGATTATCCGGAATATCAGATGTATGAAGCATACATTCTTCATATGGAAGAAAAGGATGAGCAGGCAAGAGAAATTCTGAAGAAATTTAAACATCAGAACTTTGTCAGAGAGAATCTGGAACTGGCAGGTGCTTACCTTTATCTCTGCGTTCTTACAGGATTGCACAAAGACAGAGAACAGGCGATAAGACGTCTGTACAATTTCTTTCTGCAGAAGGAAGACAGTTTCCTGTTGTTCAAACTCTGGCTGGAGATGAATCCGGAGGATAAGGGTTCCCCTTCAAGGCTGGTATTTATGATGGAGGAACTTTTTGAGAAAGGCTGCAGGAGTCCGTTTCTGTATCTGGAAGCATGGAATTATATCAGCAGTGATACAACACTTCTTCACAGAATGAGCAGTTTCTGGACACAGGTATTTTTATTTGCGGGAGAGAAAGGTCTTCTGACAGAAGAGCTGGTGATGAGATTTGCCTATCTTACAGGATATGAGAGAGAATTTTGTACCAGTATGTACAGAGCACTGGCAATGGGATACGATGCTTTTGAATCCGATGATACGCTGGAAGCAATCTGCAGATATATCATGCTTGGAAATCCGAGAAAACCGGAATATTTCAGATGGTTTTCCCTGGCAGTGGAGAAAGGGATCCGTCTGACAAGGATATATGAATATTATGTGGAAACAATGGATACATCTTATCAGAGAGAACTTCCAAAGCCCCTTCTGATGTATTTTACCTATAATAATACTTCTCTTGCAGATGATAAAAAGGCATTTATTTATGCAAGTATTGTGGGAAACAGAGGCCGTCAGCCACAGACATATGCGGATTACAGGGATCACATGAAGATTTTTGCCATGCGCAAGGCGAAAGAAGGACGGATGAATGAGAATTATGCGGTCCTTTATCAGGAATTTTTAAGCAATCCCAAAACAGAAGGACAGGCAAAACTGCTCGCGCAGAAGCTGTTTACACACAGACTGTACTGTGATGATAAGAAGATACGCTATGTGATCGTGCGCCATGAACAGCTCAGGGAAGAAGAAATTTACCCATGTATCCAGGGCGTAGCTTATCCAAGAATTTATACAGATGATGCGGTGATCCTGTTTCAGGATGGGAAGCAGAGAAGATATGTATCAACAGTAGATTATAATATCAAGAAATTATTTGATGAGCGTGAACTGACAGATAAGGTTCTTGGTTTTCATATTGAAGAGCCGGGACTGGTACTTCACTGCAGTGAGCATACAGAACTGAAACCGGAGAATCTTCAGGCATTCCAGAGGATCCCGGAGTCAGAGGAATTTTCAGATGAATATCAGAAATGTATCAGAGAGAAGCTGCTTTCTTATTATTCCGAACACACCAGAGCAGAAGAAGCAGATAATTATCTGAGACAGATGGATTATAAGAAATATGCGGCTGTAGACAGAACAGCTCTTCTGGAAGTACTGATCTCCAGAGGAATGTATCAGCAGGCAATGTCCATTGTTTCCCAATTCGGATATGAAGGAATCCGCATAGAGAGCCAGCTGAAGCTGACCAGCAGAATGCTGACAAGATGTGAGATGGAGGAGGATGACGAATTGCTTGCCCTTGCATCGGATGTATACAGACGCGGAAAATATGATGAAGTGATTCTGAAGTATCTTATGGAATACAGATTTGGTCCTGTAGATGAACTGATATCTGTATGGAAAAGTGCGCAGGGCTTTGAGATGGATACTTATGAACTGGAAGAGAAGCTTCTTGGCCTTCTGATGTTTACTTCTGATTACAGGAAAGAGGGAGAGAAGATCCTGGAGGATTATGTTCATCACAGCGGAAAGGAACGTATTACAGGAGCATATCTTACGCAGACTGCATATGGTGCATTTGTAAAAGAATATCCGATGAGTGTTTTTGTAAGAAGTCTGCTGGAGCGGGCTTATGATGAGAAATGGCCGGTTGATTTTGTATGCAGTCTTGCTCTTCTGGAAGCGTATTCCAAAGAAAAAAAACTGGAGAAAAAACAGCTTTGCAATGCAGAGGAGATTCTTCAGAAATGTGTGAAACAGGGAATGTACTTTGCGTTCTTCGGGAAACTTCCGGTATCTGTCTTAAGTCCCTATCAGCTGGATGATAAAACCTTTGTGGAATACCATGCAGATCCGTCTGCAAAGGTGACACTCTATTATGCACTGGATGCAGGCCTCGGAAATCAGGTGAAATATCAGACAGAGCCTTTGCGTGATCTATATGAAGGTATTTTTGCAAAATCATTTACATTGTTCTACGGGGAGACATTGCGGTATTATTTTGAATCAGTAACAGGAGAGCGGGTAAATCGGACACAGGAGAGGGTACTTACAATGAATAAGATTGAGGGTACACCTGTAAGCAAATATCATATGATCAATCAGATGCTCTCTGCACGCAGACTGGATAAAAAGAAAGAAGTGTTTTCACAGGTGAAGAAGTATCTTCGCCAGGAACAGTATGTGAAGAAGATGTTTGTGATCGAGAAAGAAGAGCAGGAACAGATTGTCCTGAAACCGGGAGGAACAAATGAACGAAATTCGTGATTTGATCGTGGGAATTGATTTTGGCAAAGAGTATTCTCAGATATGCTATTATGACAGAAAAGGAGACGAGGCACGTTCTCTTTCTATGAAAGCGGGTGGAAATCAGTATGAGGCTCCCTGTATTCTGTGCTGGAGACCGGAGCAGAAAGACTATTGCGTAGGACTGGAAGCAGATTACTTTGTCCGGGAAAAGGGCGGAGTCATGATCGATGATGTCTATGGAATCTGTGAAAAAAGTGATTCTGTGCTGGTGGAAGGACAGGAACTTGCACCATGGGAGATCCTGGCTCAGTTTCTGCAGGGAATGCTTAAATTTCTGGGAGTGGCAGAACTGGTCAAAAATACTAAATGTGTGGCGGTGACACTGCCCAGGCTGACGGAAATTCAGGTTGAGAATTTCCAGAAAGCATTTGAGATAATTGGATTTCCACATGAGAAATATATGCTGCTGGATTATGGGGAAAGCTTCTATTATTATGTGCTCTCACAGAAAAGAGAAACCTGGAACCGCAGTGTGGGATGGTATGCCTTTACACCGGAGAACGTGTCTTTTCGCAAGATGACAATGAACGGTGCAACAAAGCCTGTCACTGTAAAACTGGAAGAAGCTGTGGAGACAGAACTTCCTGCTGAGGGACAGGAGAGAGATTCAGAATTCGGTAAGTTTGTCCAGAAAACACTTGGCAGAGATCTGTTTTCCAGCATTCAGATCACAGGAGATGGATTTTCCCAGGACTGGGCTGAACAGTCTGTAAGGTTACTCTGCTATCAGAAAAGAAAGGTTTTTTATGGAAATAATCTTTTTGCAAAGGGTGCCTGCGCTGCAGGAAAAGAGAAAACAGAGAACAAGGCATTAAAGGGATATCGCTTTTTAAGCGATTCTCTGGTTATGGCTGATGTGGGGATGGAAATGAGAGTGATGGGTTCTCCTACCTATTATCCGCTGATCGAGGCAGGAAATAACTGGTATGACAGTAAGGCATCCTGTGAATTTATTCTTGATGATACAGAGGAGCTTGTGTTTATTGTAAGCACGTACCACAGACCGGAGAAAAGAAGGGTAGGAATGATGCTGCCCGGTATTCCGTTGCGTCCGGACAAGACTACCAGATTACGGCTGGAATTACAGTATGTCTCATCTGCAGAATGTAAAGTGACGGTTACAGATCTGGGATTCGGAGAAATGTTCCCTTCCAGTGGGAAAACCTGGACAGAGACAGTAGAATGGTAAAGGAGATGGAGCAATGAGCGGATATATTTTATGTCAGACAAAAAAAGCACAGCGTCCTTATTTTATAGAGAATATCAGTATGAATATTTATTCTATAGAAGAACTCTGTTATTATCTGTACCACAATCTTTACCTTGCTGATCATACTGTTTTTAATGAAGAATTATGCAACTGGCTCAGAGATGAGCTTGAACTTGTGCATCTGGCTGCAAAGCTGAAACAGAATCTGGAGAGAAATGTAAGTGTGGAAGAGATGATCTATCCTGTTTTCAAGGAGATCAATTACCTTACCTATGAGGAGATGAAAGGCTTTAACAGCAGGATTGTGACTTATGGAAAAGAAAAAGCGGCAGTCCGTCAGAAGAGAAAGGGAGATGCACTGACAGAAAACGGAATGTATGTGAACGCCATCCGGGTATACCAGAAACTCCTGGAAAGAGAGGATCTGTCTGAGCAGAGAAAAGGATTCGCAGCTTCAGTGCGCTATAATCTTGGCTGTGCATACAGTTATCTTTTTCAGATGGAAAAAGCACAGGAATGTTTTCTGGAAGCATACAGAGAAGCACATTCAAAAGATGCCTTAAAAGCTTATATCATAGCATACAGCAGTGTTCATGATAAGACAGATTATGATAAGGTTATGGAAGAACTTAAAGTAGATGAAGAACTGAAGAAAGATATAAAAGAAGAAATCAGGCAGTCTCTGAAAGCTTTCGAGTCTGTACCGGAAGAGAAAACAGATGAAAAAAATCTGGATGCCCTTCTGGAGAGACTTATGAAAGATTATCACAGAAGTACAGGTTCATAACTTACTCTTGACAGAGGCGGAGGTGTGTGATAGGATTAACACATACTTTCACATGGTAGAGTGGCTGTGTGATAAATAACAAAACAGATAAAGAGGAGATATTTATCATGAAAAAGAGATCTTTAGCAGTACTCATGGCAGGAGTTATGGCAGCTTCTATGATGACGGGTGTTGTTTCTGTATATGCAGATGCTGACAGTAAGACATTAACTGTAGGATTTGATGCACAGTATCCTCCTTTCGGATATAAAGACGATAATGGAGAGTATGTTGGTTTTGACCTTGACCTTGCACAGGAAGTATGCGACAATCTCGGATGGGAGCTTGTGAAGAAACCGATCAACTGGGATTCCAAGGATATGGAACTGAATTCCGGTTCTATCGACTGTATCTGGAACGGATTTACCATTAACGGACGTGAGGATGACTATACATGGTCAGATCCATATCTGAACAATGAGCAGGTGATGGTTGTTGCAGCCGATTCAGGGATTGAGAAGTTGGATGACCTGGCAGGCAAGAATGTAGTAGTTCAGGCCGCTTCCGCAGCACTGGATGCATTAAACAGCGATGATAATAAGGATCTTACAGCAAGCTTTGCATCACTGACAGAGAATCCTGATTACAATACAGCATTCATGAATCTGGATTCCGGCGCTGCAGATGCCATCGCAGTAGATATCGGTGTTGCTAAATATCAGCTTTCCCAGAGAGAAGAGTATGGAATCGGCTTTAAGAAGGGTAACGATGAGCTGAAAGATACTGTATGGGAAGAAGTTCTGAAACTTTATGATGCAGGTGAAGTTGATAAACTTGCTGAGAAGTATGAAGTAGCAGATATGCTCTGCATTGGAGATGATGAGAAATCTGATGATAAAAAAGATGATGCAGCAGAGGATGATGCTTCCGATGCAGACACAGCAAAAGAAGATACAGCTGATACAGCGAAAGATGCTGAATAGTCAGCCGGAACAAAAACAGTTATGATACAAGAGGACAGATCTGTGCAGGCTGTCCGCATTATAAAGGAATGGAGGGTACATTTTGTGCACCCTCTTTTCTTACTGTACAGGAGAAATTTTTCAGGAGGAAAGCTTATGTCTTTAAGTGTAATGCTGCAGCAGCTTGCCAGTGGTATGGTGGTTTCTGTAGAGATTTTTGTAGTGACATTACTTTTTTCACTTCCGCTGGGACTTCTGATCTGCTTTGGCAGAATGTCCAAGAATCCGGCGATACGTGGAATTGTGTCTGCCTACATATCAGT
>OHGZ01001511.1_pt1 | contig 10369 bp, 9 predicted proteins | sample 1567851 | NCBI WGS metagenome assembly OHGZ01 (sample SAMEA3879563, study PRJEB24766) | human gut metagenome | biome: human-associated habitat; feature: feces | place: USA | collected 1985/1987 | reverse complement strand
AATATGCACAACGCCGGTGGTTTCTGCCAAAATGCCGGGGTGTTTCGGTTTGCGTGCTTCAAACAATTCTTCAACACGAGGCAAACCTTGAGTGATATCATCGCCGCCTGCTACGCCGCCGGTATGGAACGTACGCATGGTAAGCTGGGTACCAGGTTCGCCGATTGCCTGAGCTGCAATGGTACCAACTGCTTCGCCGACATCAACATTTCTGTCGGTTGCAAGGTTACGGCCATAGCATTTGCGGCAAACGCCAACTTTAGATTTGCAGTTGAGCACGCTGCGGATTTTAACAGTTTCGCGCAGTGCTGCAATTCTGTCTGCCATATCTTCGGTAACATAATCGTTGATATGATAGAGCACTTCGCCGTTTTCATCCAGAATATCTTCGGCAAGGTTACGGCCGACAATACGGTCACGCAGAGATTCGATAACCGTCTGTTTGTTCTTGCCTTCGGTAATAGCACCGATTTCGATACCTTCGATAGCATTGTTGCGCACTTTCATTTCGCGGACAGTGCCGTCTGCCAAAATTGCGTCAATCATTGCTTCGGTGTAAGTATCTTTTGCATGTGCCAGTACTTCACCTTCTGCGTTAACAACGTCTTCAGCAACTTCTTTGCCGTCGAAGTGATGCATCAGGTGTTCTTTCATTACCTTGTTGGCATCTTCGCTGCTGATGTTAATCTGAACGGTTTCAGTTGCTTCGCCGTCCATATCATCGGTTGCATAAAGGTTAACTTCAAGCACGTGGCCTGCAATAAGTTTATTGTAAATATCTTCCGTAATAACGGTATCTGCTTCGGCAATCAGTTCACCGGTTACAGGGCTTTCAACGCCGGAAGCAAGGTTGCGACCGATAACGGTTTCGCGCAGTTTGTTCTGGCTTGCGCCAAGGGTTTGTTTGCACAGGCGGCTGCGTTCTTTAACAAGGTTAAAGGTTACAACGTCGCAGTCATCTTCGCGTACAATAACATCCTGCGCAACGTCTACAAGGCGGCGGGTAAGGTAACCGGAGTCTGCCGTACGCAGTGCGGTATCTGCCAGGCCTTTGCGGGCACCGTGGGTGGAAATAAAGTATTCCAATACGGTTAAGCCTTCGCGGAAGTTTGCCTTGATAGGACGGTCGATAATACGGCCGGACGGGTCAGCCATAAGGCCGCGCATACCTGCCAGCTGACGGATCTGCTGGGTGTTGCCGCGGGCACCGGAGTCAGCCATCATGTTCAGGGAATTGAATTTATCCATGGTAGCGCTCATCAGTTTTGCGGTAACGTCGTCCGTTGCCTGGCTCCAGATTTCAATAACCTTGCGGTAGCGTTCGTCCTCGCTCATCAAGCCGCGGCGGAACATGCGCTCGGTTTTATCAATCTGTTTTTCGGCGTCAGCCAAAATCTGCTGTTTTTCTTTCGGGATTTTAATATCGGATACGGCAATGGAAATACCTGCCTTGCAGGCGTTGTCATAACCGTTCTTTTTAACAATATCAAGAATTTCGGCGGTACGCAGGTTGCCAAACAGCTTGTGTGCTTTGGCAACAAGGTTGCCCAGTTCTTTTTTGTTGATAAGTTTGCTTAAATGCCAAACCTTAACTTCTTCGCCGGCAGCATTCTTTTCGGTTTCCTGATGGAAGTACTGCAGTTCTTTCGGCAGGTCTTCGTTAAACATGATATTGCCCGGCGTAGTGGTAACAAGGCTTACGCCTTCGTTCTTTTCTTCGCCGTAAATATCTTTGTTGGGTACATAAACCTGAATGCGTGCCTGCAAATCAACAACCTTATGGAAGTATGCCAGCATAGCTTCGTTAATGCTGCTGAAGCGCATGCCTTCGCCTTTGGCTCCTTCTTTCACCATGGTGATGTAGTAAGAGCCCAGAACCATATCCTGGGTAGGTACGGCAACAGGTTTGCCGTCTTTCGGTGCCAGAATGTTGTTAACGGAAAGCATCAGAATTCTTGCTTCTGCCTGTGCTTCCGCGGAAAGCGGCAGATGCACTGCCATTTGGTCACCGTCGAAGTCGGCGTTGAATGCTGTACATACCAAAGGATGCAGCTTGATTGCACGGCCTTCGGTAAGGATAGGCTCGAATGCCTGAATACCGAGCCTGTGCAGCGTCGGTGCACGGTTAAGGAATACAGGATGTTCTTTAATTACTTCTTCCAAAACGTCCCAAACAACATTGTTGGCGCGTTCTACCATGCGTTTGGCGTTTTTGATATTGGTAGCCTGTCCGCTCTGAACAAGGCGTTTCATTACAAAAGGTTTAAACAGTTCCAGTGCCATTTCCTTCGGCAGGCCGCACTGGTGCATTTTGCCGGGATGGCCGACGATGCCGTGGAGACCGCGCAGAACGCCGCCAAGGCGCTGGATGTAACCCTGCACGTGATTGAAGCAGCGGACACTGCCGCGGACGAACTGCTGAAGTTCCAGCTACTGATGCAGACGGCTGATAAGCTCGACTGCCGTTTTATCTCCACCGGCCATTATGCCCGCGTGGAGCAAGACGCCGATGAGTGCCGCCTGTGCGCCCCAGAGCACGCAGAGTGCGACCAGACCGCCCTGCTGGAAGTTCTGCCACAGGAAATTCTGGCACGGCTGATCCTGCCGCTGGGTGAATTCGACAAGGAATCCGTGCAGGAAATTGCGCAGGATATCGGCTGCGCGGAATAAATTGCTGCAAACGAACGCAGATGTTTGGATAGAAATGCAGAGCTGCGGATTCCAATGGTTCAGAGATTATGAAAAAGGCATGTGCTTGAATGATAGCACATGCCTTTTTGTTTTACTATTCTTTTGTTCTCTGTTCTTTATGAGATGAGCGTCTGAGAAAAGCAACGGAAATCAAGTGACCCAAAGCTGTCTTATTTCTTTTTGTTTTTCTTTTCCTGGCGCTCCTGCTCTTTGATCAGGCGCTTGCGCTTCTGCTTTTCGGTTTCCACGCGGGGCCAGGGGTTCCAAGTGCCCTCGTTTTCGTGCATCCAGTGGGCGAAGGGATACAAAAGGATGGCCAAGCCGCCCAGCAGAATCAGCAGGTAGATGGCGATGGACAGATTGACCGCCATATCCATCGCGCCAAGGGCCGCCATTAAAAAGCCGGCATACATGGCGAACTGCCCATTATAGCGGACATAGCGGTTCCAGTTTTCTTCTTTTATGGCGTCCCGCCCCTGGTCCCCCCAGATGCGGGGATTTTTGGTAACGGCATAACCGTAATACGCCAGCACAAGGCCGACAACAAGCATAAACTGGAACATAGCGTCTCCTCACTTTGGGCTGTATATTACAGGCCCATTTTTTTGTAGAATGGGGTAAAATCAAAGGTGGCAAAATAGTCTGCCGGGGTCTCGGCGCGGCGGATCAGTTGGTGGGAGCCATCCTCGCACAGCAGCACTTCGGCGCTGCGCAGCTTGCCGTTGTAGTTATATCCCATCGAGAAGCCATGGGCACCGGTATCGTGGATGACCAGCACATCGCCCATATCGATCTTGGGCAGCATACGGTCAATGGCAAACTTATCATTGTTCTCGCACAGACCGCCGACCACATCGTATTTATGGTCGCAGGGGGCGTTCTCTTTGCCCAGCACGGTGATGTGGTGGTAGGAGCCGTACATGGCCGGGCGCATCAGGTTGGCAGCGCAGGCATCCAGGCCGATATACTCTTTATAAATGTGCTTTTCGTGGATGGCTGTGGCAACCAGGCAGCCATACGGAGCCAGCATAAAGCGCCCCATCTCGGTAAAGATGGCAACGTCGCCCATACCGGCGGGCACCAGGATCTCCTCAAACTTTTTGCGGACACCCTCGCCAATGGCCAGGATATCATTGGAGCGCTGCTCCGGCTTGTAGGCAACGCCAACGCCGCCGGACAGGTTGATGAACTTGATGTGTGCACCGGTCTTTTGGTGCAGACGCACAGCCAGGTTGAACAGGATACCGGCCAGTTCCGGGTAATAATCATCGGTAACGGTATTGCTGGCCAGGAAAGCATGGATGCCGAAGTTCTTTGCACCCAGTGCCATCAGGCGGGTATAAGCTTCGGTCATCTGCTCTTCGGACATGCCGTACTTGGAATCGCCGGGGTTATCCATGATGCCGTTGCCCAGGTCAAAGGTTCCGCCGGGGTTAAAGCGGCAGCAGATCGTTTCGGGGATACCTGCCACATTCTTGAGGAAATCCACATGGGTCAGGTCGTCCAGGTTAATGTAAGCGCCCAGGTCATACGCCTTCTTCATGTCCTGCACCGGCGTTTCGTTGGAGGAGAACATGATATCGCTGCCGCTGAAGCCACAGGCTTCGCTCAGCAGCAGTTCGGTGTAGCTGGAGCAATCCACGCCGCAGCCTTCCTCTTTCAGGATGCGCAGCAGGTACGGGTTGGGGGTTGCCTTAACGGCAAAATACTCCTTAAAACCTTTGTTCCATGCAAAAGCTTTGTTGACAAGGCGTGCATTGGCGCGGATGCCTTTTTCGTCATAAAGATGGAACGGGGTAGGCACATCGGCAATAATTTCCTGTGCCTGCTCAAGGGTGATGAACGGTTTCTTTTCCGGCATAATAATACTTCCTTCCCTCTTGTTGCGCGGCGCGGCACTTCCCCTGCCCTTTTTTGCACATACAGGGCGTATGCGGCCCGCTGGGGCGTACCGTAAAGCAAACGTGGTGAAAATATTCCACCCGCTTGTTTGCTTATTCGATACGCTCTGACCCTCTATGAATAAATATACAGTTATTATATTGCTTTTGCCGCCGCAGGGCAAGAGCTTTTTGAAAAAATGCCGGAATGGTGCAAAAATGCCCCGCATACCGCAGGGCATGCAGGGCAAAAGCATGGATCGTGATAAAAATTCAGGGGGTCAATCCCCTACCGCGCTGTGCTGCATGGCAAGGTGGCCGGCAAGCAGGCGGTTTTCCAGGTGTTTGACCGTCCACAGGTAAGCCGGGTACAGGAACAGGCAGGCCGCCACCCAGGCTACCGGGTTGGACAGCTCTGCGCCAAAATAGCCCAGCACCGGAATCAGCACCAGGGCGATAACGGTACGCGCCACCATTTCGGCCACACCGGCCATCATGGCAAGTGTGGAATAGCCCAGCCCCTGAATGGTATAGCGCCATACGATGAGCGCGCCGAGCGGGATAAAGAACAGACTGTTCCAGAACATATAATCCCGCGCCATCGCCACGATCTCAACCTCGGTCTTGGTATTCAGGAAGAGGCCGATGATCACGACATCGCCAAAGTGCAGGGCAATAAAAGCAAGGACGGAATAGGCAACCACCATAATGTAGGAGCTTTTTACACCGCTGCGCACACGGTCCAGCCGGGCCGCGCCAAGGTTCTGGCCCGCATAGGTTGCCATAGCGGTGCCGATGCTTTCCAACGCACAGGAGAGCAGGTTTTGGGTTTTGCCCGCAGCCGTAATGGCGGCAACCACAGAGCTGCCCAGCCCGTTGACGGCCCACTGCATTATAACGCTGCCCACGGCCGTGATGGTACACTGCAGGCCCATGGGCAGGCCCATAGCAGACAGGCGGCGGCAGGTAGAGCGGCTGTATTTCCATTCATCCCGCGTCATATGCAGGATCTTGAACTTTTTGATCAGATAGATCAGGCTGATCACGCCGGAGATTGCCTGCGAAACATCGGTTGCCACAGCGGCACCCAAAACGCCCATATTAAAGTTGATGATGAGCACCAGATCCAGCACAATGTTGACAGCGCTGGTCAGCACCAGGAAGTAAAGCGGGGTTTTGCTGTCGCCCAAAGCGCGCATGATGGCCGAAACCATATTATAGAGAAAAACAAAGGGAATTCCCGCAAAGATCCAGCCAATGTAGGTGCTGGCACCATCAATAATGTCCGCCGGGGTCTGCATCAGCTCCATAATGGGGCGGGTCAGCGCCACCGTGACAACGGTAAGCACAACACCCCAGGCAATGCACAGCCAGGTTGCATTGGCCACATGGCGGCGCAGGTCGCTGTCATCATGGGCACCAAACAGCTGTGCGATGGGGATAGCAAAGCCGTTGCACATGCCAATAACAAAACCCAGGATCAGATAGTTGACCGAGCCGGTAGCGCCAACTGCCGCCAGCGCATTGACACCGACAAAACGGCCCACAATGATGGTATCTGCCAGGCTGTAAAACTGCTGGAACAGGTTGCCCAGCATCAGCGGCAGGGTGAACAACAGGATGATTTTGAACGGATTTCCGCTCGTTAAATCTTTGGTCATATGCGTTCCCTCAACAAGATCATTTTTCCACACAAAACAACGCGCAAAAGTAAAAAAGAGGGTGGTTGGCACCCTGTTTTGCTCAAGCGCGGAGTTAATTATACTATAACAAAACAAAAAATCAAGTGGGCTGCAAAGAAAAATATATTTCCCCAAAGCAGCGGCTGAATTGTATGCTTTTACAGCGCCACTGGAGCTCACGCCGAACAGCCAACAAGAAAAGCCGCACACCCGAAGGTGTACGGCTTACCTTGGCAGGGGTAGAAGGATTCGAACCCTCGGCACGCGGTTTTGGAGACCGCTGCTCTACCAACTGAGCTATGCCCCTATGTAAAAAGCCCACAGTAGCTAACGTGCTGTGGGCTTTGCTATGGAGCTGTTAGGCAGATTCGAACTGCCGACCTCATCCTTACCAAGGATGCGCTCTACCGACTGAGCTACAGCAGCATATGGCGACCAAGATGGGGCTCGAACCCACGACCTCCAGCGTGACAGGCTGGCGTTCTAACCAACTGAACTACTTGGCCGTATCATGGTGGGAACAACTGGACTCGAACCAGTGACCCCCTGCTTGTAAGGCAGGTGCTCTAACCAGCTGAGCTATGCTCCCGTCCTTGCCGCCGGAAGGGCTTACCATCGCAACGGCAAGGACAATTATACTAAAAACCGGTCGCCGTGTCAACAGGAAAATCAGATTTTTTCAATCTTTTTTCTCAAGGCTCTGGATCAGCCCCTCCAGCTCCGGGCCGGAGAAGTGGTACACCCGGTCGCAGAATTGGCACGTCAGGTCGCAGGAGCCTTGCTCGGCCAGAATGGCGGAGAGTTCGTCCCGACCCAGTGACAGCAGCGCCCGCTCGATGCGGTCCCGGCTGCACCCGCAGCGGTACTCCACCGGCTCCTGCTCCAGCACCTTCACCTCAAAGTCCGACAGCACCGCCCGCAGCATGGCCTCCGGGTCGGGATCCTTTTCCAGAATGGCGGAGACGTTGCCGGCGGCCATGATACCGCCCTCCACCTTGGCGATGGTGTCCTCCCCGGCGCCGGGCATCAGCTGGATCAGATAGCCACCGGCGGCCTTGACACTCTGGTCCCGGTCGATGAGTACCCCCAGAGCGCAGGCGGTGGGGATCTGCTCGGACTCCACAAAGTAGGCGGCGATGTCCTCAGCAATCTCGCCTCCCAGCAGGTTCACGGTACCCACATAGGGCTCCTTCATGTGTAGGTCCTTGATGACCGTCAGGGAGCCCTCCTGTCCCACGGCCCCACCCACGTCCAGCTTGCCGTCGGGGCGCAGGGGCAACTCCGTCTGAGGATTGGTGACGTAGCCACGGACGTTGCCGTCGGAGTCGGATACCGCCAGAATGGTACCCAAGGGGCCGCTGCCCTTGATCTGGAGGGTCAGGCTGGCACCGTGGCCCTTCAGGGCGTTGCCCATCATGGAGGCTCCGGCCAGTGTCCGGCCCAAGGCGGCGGTGGCCACCGGCAGGGTCTTGTGGATCTGTCGGGCCCGCTCCGTCAGGTCCCGGCTGCTGATAGCGGCGGCCTGCACCAAGCCGTCGGATGTAATGGCACGCAAAATATGATCGCTCATGAAAATGACCTCACTCTCTGATACAGGAAAAATAGATCCGCTGCTCGTTCTCCGTGGGACGGCGCAGCTTTCCGTCGCCCCAAGTGCGGATATCGTTGAAACCGGCAGCCCTCAGCCAGCCGGTGAGCTCCTCTGTGGTATAGGCCCGCTGCCGGTGGATCTCCAGCTCCCGCTGCCATGCACCGTCCCGGCGGCGGTCGAAGAGATCCATGTAATAGGTACACAGTCCCCGGTGATACTCCGTGCGCCAGACGCAGTAGGTGTCCTCCGTCTCGTCCAGAAAGACCTGTCCATCCAGCGCCGCCAGCTTGGCCACGGTATTGATGTCGAACACCAGCAGCCCGCCGGGGGCGATGAACAGGTGCAGCCGCCGGAAGGTGCGCTGCACATCGGCGGGACGGGTGAGATAGTTCAGGCTGTCCAGACAGCAGATGGCGGCATCCACCGTGCCGTAAAGATCCAGCTGGGGCATGGACTGGTGCAGGAAGATGGGGGGGATGCCCTCCACCTGTCCGCTTTTCTCCATGGCGGCGGCCAGCATCTCCTCGGAGCCATCCACGCCGATGAGCTCATAGCCCCGGCCTGTCAGAAGCCACGTCATGGTGCCGGTGCCGCAGGCCAGATCCAGCACCGTGTGGACGGGGATACGGCTGCGGCGGAAGAGCTTTTCCAGAAAGTCCGCCCGCTTCTCGTAGCCTACGTCGGTGGTCAGGGCATCGTAGGACGCCGCAAGCCCCTCATAGCTGCTCATGACCGTCCTCCTTCATCTTGCCCAGCACACTGACGTAGCCGCCGGTCCCGTTGAGGAGAGCCCGGTTCACCCGACTGATGGTGGCGCTGGAGGCGCCGGTGCGCTCCAGTATGTCGCTGTACACCATGCCCTCGCTGAGCAGGGTGGCTACCTCGTAGCGCTGCTCCATGGAGCGCAGCTCGGCAATGGTACATAGGTCCTGAAAGAAGGCATAGCACTCCTCCTCCGTTTCCAGAGCCAGAATGGCCCGATACAGCCGCTCGTTTTTCTCCTTGGTGGCGATGGTGGTTTTGTGCGCCATGGAACATTCCTCCGTTTCTGTTGGATGTACTTTCATATTGTATCATGGTAACGTATGAAAGTAAACGGGCGGCGGAAACTTTTTTGCACCTGCGGTGCCGGGGGTGCATAGAGTGGAGGGTAGGATACGAGAGGAGGGCTGGCTGTGGCTGTGACCGTTGAACCTGTTTTTCCGCCCCAAGTGCTGACTTGGGAGGAGCTGCCGCTGCTGACAGTGGAGGCAGAGCTGCCCTATTGGGAGGGAAAGCGGGCCTTCTGCCGGTATTATGCAGCGTGGGGCAGGGGGCTGCTGGACTATGGCCGCCGGGTGCTGCTGCCGCAGCTGGCGGAGCGATGTCGGAGGGCTTTGGAACAGGGCGGGATGCTGCCGCTGACTACGGCGACCCTCCGCAGCCGTATCGTTCGGGAGACGGAGCATGGTGTGAGCATCTGCACGGAGCTCACGGGGCCGTGGCCGTACCGCTGCCGGGGCGATGTGTGGGCGGATGGTCTGCCGGTAGGACTGGGAGAGTGCTTCCCTCCCCATGCGCTGTGGCGCCGCTGCCTGCGAGAGACGGCGCAAGAGCGGGGGCTGGTCCTGCACCCCGGCGATTTCTGGTTGGGGGAAGAGGGACTGCTCCTGCCGGGGAGCCGTCCCAGCGGGGGATACGAGGTGGTGTGTTTGCCCTACGACCCGGAGCTGGGGCCGCTGGATCCACTTGGGCCGTGATGGGCCGGCAACGAGTACATGAACAAAGAGCTTAAGGACATTACCATCACCGTCTGCGCCACGCAGGACACTGTGGAGAGCGACAGCTTCAACAACACCTATGACGCCAACGCCACTTACCCTGTGGTGAACGTTACGGAACTGAAGGAGGCTCTGAGCAACGGCGGCGTCGTGGCTGTTACCGAGGATATCCAGACCAACAACAGCGAGGACACCGCAGCTGCCCGCATCGTCATCTCCCAGCCCACCACACTGAATCTGGAGAAGAAGATCATCACCCCCGATAACATGGGCAACAACAATACGAACTTCTGCGCCCTTATCATCGATGCGGATACCACCATCAACGCCGGTAAGGACGGCGGCATTGATACCGGCGTCAACGGCGGCTATGGAATCAATGTCAATGATGGTGCAACCCTCACCATCAACGGCGGCTACTATTACGGCGGCGGTACTGCTGTGCAGGTCCAGAAGGGTACCCTCATCATCAACGGCGGTACCTTCGCCTGTGAGCCATTCGGCGATCCGTATGGCTACAACTTCCTGATCAACTGTGTGGACAGCGCTTACAAGAATGGTACGGCGAAGGTCATCATTCAGGGCGGTACGTTTATCAACTTCGCTCCCTCCAACAACTCCGCTGAGGGTGCCGACACCAACTTCGTGGCCGATGGTTACAAGGTCGTGTCTCAGACTCAGACCAACGGCGACATTTGGTATACTGTGGTTGCTGAGTAATTCCCTGCATCAAAAAGAGCGCTCTCCCCATTCCGGGGAGAGCGC
>OHGZ01001505.1_pt1 | contig 10395 bp, 9 predicted proteins | sample 1567851 | NCBI WGS metagenome assembly OHGZ01 (sample SAMEA3879563, study PRJEB24766) | human gut metagenome | biome: human-associated habitat; feature: feces | place: USA | collected 1985/1987 | reverse complement strand
TCCTGCCCTGCCTCTGCCGGAACGGAACACGCATTTCACAATTTTTCAACATAAGTTTCATGCATAGTGACCAAATCTTGCCTTATGATTCCTGAATGGCAGAAATAACCGTTTGATTCTCCCGATCGGATGGCACAAGGCCGATGTAGCTTTTGCCAGCATTTAGATGAAGCTCTGACCCATCGGAAGCATACAGCTTCAGCGGGCTGGCAGGCGTGTTCCCCTTTTTCCAAGTGATCTGCTCGTACGTGCCGTTTGATGCATAAATTCCGTTGCCTCCAGTTAAATCCATATCAATGCACCCGCCCGCATCCCCCATGCTTTTGACCGGGCAATAGAGCACAAGCACATTGGTCACTTCCATCTGTTTGCCGCCATCCTCCGTCATTGGCTGGCCATTCAAGAAGTTCTGATAATGCCCGGAGGCCGCATCATACCGGAACGTATGTTGATAAGCATTTGAGAAGGAGAAGGCCACGCTTTCACATGTGCCGCCGGAAAGGCTTCTAGGCTTACCCTCTTGCGCAAATACAAAGGGAGCTCGGTTCGCCTGATTGGCCTCGCTCCTAAGGTTGAGCCTTTCGAATGCCTTCGCAAGCCGCTCTCCATCCGTGCATCCAGTATGTTCCATGCCCACATTTCGGGTACGATCCCGATAAAAATAGGTATTTGAATAGGTCATCCCATCAATATCGTCTACATTGCGCTGCTTGAGCGCATCATAGGCATACACACTTCCACCCCAATGCACAAAAACAGCATCGAGTCCCTCCGCTATCTCTAGAAAATCGTGCCGTGCGCTACGCACCGAACCAATTTTGGGGATGCTCTGCACATCCGCAAAAAGCCACATCATTCTAGTGATGCCGCCCTCCGCCAGGCCCTCCAACACAATATCCGGCGCACACAGCCCCCACTGCGGGCGGGCTGCGGGCGCATTGTTGATCATCACCGCCACTGGGCGCCGGCCTACCGCCGCCTCCCGAAAGCCAGACAATCCAGTCAACGGGTTCACCGTCTGTTGCGTTTGCGCCTGTTGAGAACCCTTTGGCACAGTGGAGCCTTCAAGCTCCTCCCCATTCCCGCAAGCGGAGAATCCGATGGCCATCGCAGCAAAGAAAAGGACCGCCGCGCAGAAGGCGCGCGCCCTTTTTCCCATCATCTTTTCACAGTCCATAACGATTCATCCCTTCACTGGAGCCGCTTAGCAAATACCCCGCCACGTGCCGAAGCGACCCTTCATTTTTCAATCCTTTGCTATCTATTATAGCGGTTCCACGGCTTGGGTCAAGAATGAATCCTGTCAAATAGAGAAAATAACTGCAACACGATTGCTCTCGTGAGCGGCACTATCTCTGTTTTGTGTGATTACAACAAGCTTTGCCTTGTTTCCGCCTATCGTGGGGAGGATGTTCCGGCAAAAAACTTTTGGCAAAGCGCATGCTATAGGCTCTCGTAGCATCGCCTCTCCCCGGGAAATATGCTTGGAAAGAGATAAATGTCACACCGGAAATGCCGATGCGCTTTTCGCAAGTTAGGCGCCGTGAGCAATAGAACGATAACTTCGTACGGCGCTATTTCTTTTCGATTGGAATCCAGACCTCGTAATATCTATTTTTATTCCGCTGATCATGATCCGTCCAGAGGTGCAGCACCTCAATGACCAGATCCCCCCTTTGCCTGTAGCCGGAGCTGGGCAGCCATGCGTCAAAAATCAATTCCTCAAGCTTTGGGAACTCCTCCCAGGCAAGCCCTCCGGGTTCTGTTTGAAAGGCTGCATAAGCCCCAGCCGGAATAATTTGCTTTTCGAGCGTATTTTTTTGCACGCTTGTTTCTGGGCGCGCAATCATATAGTTCCCATTTTTCCAAATGCCGTACCAGATACCGTCATAAGCATGGTTAGACGGTTGATTCCAATGCCCTTCACAAATCCGCCCTGGAACATCGTCACAATCATCCGCCCACATAATATGCCGCAGCTCTTCTCTGGTTTTGTAGCCCTGCCCGTCAAACGGTTTGGAAACACCATAAAGTGTGGTTTGCTCCAGTTCAAGCATTCTAAAATTCATTTCTTCCGCTCCCTTAATCCTTATGTGAAAGGAAACCGGCGGATATATCTTCAATGGCTGACGCGAATCCCGTGCCTGCGTGGGAGTGAGCCCGTGCTGCTTCACAAACGCTTTTGTGAAGGAATCGGCGCTATCATAGCCGTATTTCACCGCGGCATCAATCACCTTGATGTTTGACTCGCGCAACTCATATGCCGCGAGAGACAAACGCCTGCGGCGTATATATCCATTCAGTGTCATTCCGGTCATATAGCTAAAAAAACGCAGAAAGCTATCCTGCGTGACGCATGCGATTTGCGCAAGTTCCTTCAGAACGACCTGGCCACACAGATTGGTTTCAATATATGCCGCCGCATCGTTGAGCTGTTGAAGAATATCCACCTGCTCACCTCCGCTTATAATTTTATCAAAAGCTTAAATTTTTGTCCGTCTTTTTCAGGGCAGAATGGAAAGGAATGCTTGAGGAGATGCTTCGGCTGACCAACAGATGCATCATCCAATTTGCCCGTTTAAAACTGATGGAATAATCGTCAATAAAAGAAAGGTTGATAAAATAGCCTTCTTCATTCGCCCTGTGGTAGGAGACGTTTTCTCGGGGGCGAGAAAACGCCCTCCATCCCATAGGCGGATGAAGGGCAATTTCACCATAAAACATTCAATTCCGTGTTGACTGGGATCACACCAGCCACAGCCCCTATTCTTTCAACAGGGCAACCATAACAGCCTTCTGCGCGTGCAGCCGATTTTCCGCCTCATCGAAGATTTCCGCCGCATGGGCCTCCAGCACCTCCGCCGTGATCTCCTCACCGCGGTGGGCAGGCAGGCAGTGCTGCACCATGCAGCCTTCGTTCGCAGCTCCCAGCAGCTTCTCATTCACCTGATAAATCCCCGCAAAAGCGGCGCGGCGCTGCTCTGCCTCGCCCTCTTGGCCCATGGAGGCCCACACGTCGGTAAAGATCACGTCCGCATTTTCCGCCGCCTTCATCGGATCGCGCTCAAGCGTAAAGCCGCCGTTTTCCGCTGCAAAATCCAGCACTTTCTGATCCGGGTCATAGCCCTCCGGGCAGGCAACGCTCACCTTCATCCCAGTTTTCAAACCGCCGACGATCAGAGAATTCGCCATGTTGTTGCCGTCGCCAATATAGCACATTTTGAGGCCTTCTAAACGGCCTTTGTGCTCCCGCACAGTCATCAGGTCGGCAAGCACCTGGCAGGGATGGCAAAAATCTGTCAGGCCGTTGATAATCGGGATCGAACCATATTCGGCGAGCGCCTCCACTTCCTCCTGCGCGAAGGTGCGGATCATGATGCCATCGAGATACCGGGAAAGCACCCGCGCCGTATCCTGCACTGGCTCGCCACGGCCGATTTGCAGATCTCGTGCGCTTAAAAACAGCGCGCTGCCGCCGAGCTGGAACATGCCCGCTTCAAAGGAAACACGCGTGCGGGTCGAGGATTTCTGGAAGATCATGCCCAACGTTTTGCCCTCCAAATGGCGGTGCGCTATGTGGTGGCTGCGCTCATATTTGAGCTGGTCGGCAAGATTTAAAAGCTCCAAAATCTCCTCTGTGGACAGATCGAGCATTTTCAGCAAATGTTTCATGAAATCATTCCTTTCCGGGCAATTTTATTATTTCTCCGTGAGTACTTCCTTCAAAATGGCAATGCCCTGTTCCAATTCCTCCTGCGAGATTGTCAGGGGAGGCAGCAGGCGGACGAGCGTTTTCGCCGTGAGCACCAGCAGCCCCCTTTCCACACAACGAGCAGCAACCGCTTTGGCCTGCTTTGTTTGAAGCACCAGGCCAAGCATCAGGCCCATCCCTCGGATTTCTACGATTTCATCACATTTGGAAAGCGTATCCCGCAGGAACGCGCCCCTTTGGCGCACCTGCTGAAAGAGCGGCTCCTCCATGCGGGAAAGCACCTCGCACACCCCCGCGCAGACGATTGGGTTGCCGCCAAAGGTGCTGCCATGTGTGCCTGGCCCCATCACAGCGCCGAGCCTCTCCACACACAGGCAAGCCCCCACCGGCAATCCTCCGCCGAGGCCTTTGGCGCTCGTCAGAATATCCGGCCGCACACCGAAATGCTCCCATGCATAGAGCTTGCCCGTCCGGCCCACGCCGGTCTGCACCTCGTCGAAAATCAGGAGGATATCCTTTTCCCGGCAGAGCTCTGAAGCCTTGTGCACAAAATCCGCATCCAGCGGCTGCACGCCTCCCTCGCCCTGCACCGGCTCCATCATCACGGCACAGACGGTCTCGTCGATCGCTGCCTTCAGCGCGTCAAGATCATTTGCCGCAGCATAACGGAAGCCCGGCGGAAAGGGATCAAAATACTGATGCAGTTCATCCTGCCCGGTTGCGGTGAGCGTTTCCATCGTGCGGCCGTGGAAGGAATTTTTCAGCGTGACGATCGTCGAGCGGCCCGCCCCATAGGTATCAAAGCTATATTTGCGCGCGAGCTTCATCGCGCATTCATTCGCCTCCGCTCCGGAATTTGCAAAAAACACACGCGCAAAACCAGATTTTTCGCATAACAGCTTCGCCGCCTGCGCAATCACCGGGTTGTAATACAGGTTTGATGTGTGTGCGAGCTTTGCCGCCTGCTCTGCAATCGCCTGCGCCCAAGCCGCATCGCCATAGCCCAGGGAACTAACGCCGATCCCGGCGGTGAAGTCCAGGTAGCTTTCCCCTTCCGGGCCGAAGAGCTGCGCGCCCTTCCCCTCCACCAAAGCGGCGTTAAAATGCGCGTAGGTAGGCATCAAATATTGATCCGCCGTTTGTTTGGTCTCTTCATATGTCATAAAAAACCGTTCACCCTTTCGCATAGGATCGCCTTTCTTAGATAAACATCGTTCCTACCCCTTCATCGGAAAACAGCTCGATGAGCAGGGAATGCGGGATGCGCCCGTCCACAATATGGGTGCGGTGCACGCCGCGCCGCACTGCTTCCACACAGCACTCGATCTTGGGGATCATGCCGCCGGAAATGATGCCCTGGTTCTTCAGCCCCGGCACATCGCTGACGTTGACGACCGGAATGAGCGTTCCCTCATCCTCCTTATCCCGCAGGAGGCCGCGCACATCCGTCATCAGCAGCAGTTTTTCCGCATGCAGGCAGGCCGCGATGCGTGCCGCTGCCGTATCGGCGTTAATATTATAAACATCCTCCCCATATCCGCCGCCAATGGTGGAGATGACGGGGATATAGCCGGTCTTTAACGCATCGTTGATCGGCGTTACGTCAACGCTCTCAATTTCGCCTACGAAGCCGAGATCCTCGCCTGAATGCTTCACCGCGCGGATCATACCGCCGTCCAGCCCGCATAACCCCAACGCCTTGCCGCCGTGCGCGCCGAGCAGCTGCACGAGATCCTTATTGACCTTGCCCGCGAGCACCATCTGCACCACGTCCATGGTTTCCCGATCCGTATAGCGCAGCCCTCCCACAAAGCGGCTTTCCTTGCCCAGCCGGTCGAGCATAGCGTTAATCTCCGGGCCGCCGCCATGAACGACAACGGGACGCATGCCTGCAAGGCGCAGGAACACAATGTCTTGGAGGACCTTGTTTTTGAGGTCATCACTTAGCATGGCGTTACCGCCATATTTGACAACAACGGTCTTTCCTTTGAAAGCACTCAGGTATGGCAGGGCTTCAACTAGGATATTCATTTCATCGCCTTTGATCTGCATCTTGTTTCCTCCTCATGTGCGGAACTCGCATCATCATTAATATTCATGCAATCTTGAATTCCAAGATTCCTCGGTAATTCAGCAGATGCATCGCTGCGGTACCGTCTGCCAAGCCTCTTCAAGGAAAAGGATGATTCCCCCGAAATTTTCCATAAAGCACTATCTCCTCCTTTATGTTGCAATATTATACGTCTTTATGTATAAGTTTGCAATACTTTTTTTCTTTTCTTTTTCCTCTTTTTTTAGGATGCCTACATTATAGTACTCAGGCCCTCATGGTACTAGTCATTTTGCAAAAATATTGCAAGTTTTTTCTCCCCTCTTCCCCATGGATTTTTAGGCCTCTTTCAGGTAGAATTAGAATAAAAAGAAATAAACATCCTTGGAAAGGAGCCATCCATGAAAAAATTACTCTTCATCCTCACCCTCATCCTCAGCGGGCTCCTCTGGTATGTCATGGTCCCTGCTGCACCAACACCCAGTGCGGGCCGGCCGCCCCTCATGGAATCTTTTTCGTATCCCTACCTAGGAAAGAAACTGCCCCGTCCCCTTCGACTCTGCTACCTTGCCTATCATATGAAGGACGTGGCAAAGGAACGGATTGATAAAAGCGACTGGGTCAGTCTTGATAACATGCCCGCCTATCTTCCTCAGGCCCTCATCGCAACAGAAGATCGGCGTTTTTATTCCCACATCGGCATCGATCCCAGTGCCATCATGCGAGCCGTGCTCGTCAATCTTCAGTACGACGAAGTCGCCCAAGGCGGCAGTACTCTAACGCAGCAGCTGGTAAAAAACAATCTCCTGTCGCCGGAACGCTCCTTGGAGCGAAAGCTATGGGAAGCTGGCCTCGCCCTCATCGTCGAAGCCAGGTATTCCAAAGAAGAGATTCTTGAGATGTATTTTAATACAACTTTTTTTGGTAACCACTCGACAGGCATCAGAAGAGCCGCGCGAAATTACTTCGGCATTGAACCTAAGCAGCTCTCCCTCATGGAGTGTGCCGTCCTTGCAGGCCTGCCCAACGCGCCGACGGACCTCAACCCCTATAACGATATGGAAGCCTGCCGCAGGCGGCGGGACCTGGTCCTTGAAAATATGCATGACCAAGGATTCATTACAGGAAACCAGCTGAACCACGCGAAGAAAGCGGACATTGTCCTGAGGTAGGGAAGATAGAAAAAGAAAGAAAGACTGAAAAGCAAGCCCTAAACCAAACGTAGACGCAGGTTTGGTTTAGGGCTCTTATCTTGTCTTATCTTGTATAGAGATTCTCTAAAAGGCTGGTCTTTTGAAATATAGGGAAGACGGCAAGGGTGGGGACAGCCAACGTTCGTGATTTTATCAAGTGCTAAGCGAAAAAGCCTAACGGAAACGATTCAACCCATCCTGCAGCAAACTAAAAAAAAGAGCCTTACCCCAAATCAAGACCCAAATTCAGGGTAAGGCTTCAGCATGATTTATTTTCAATTGGCGGTCATAGGAAAGGTTCCCTATTACCCGAATTGAGCGGAGTAATGTGAGGAACCTTTAGGACCTTTTTTCTTGAATCTTTTTTTACTCATGGGCTCACGCCGTTCGTCAAAAGGGAGCGATTTTTGCTCCTGCGCCATTATTTTCCTAGTTTCCTTCTCATGATTTTTTTATAGACTTCCACGCCAGGCTGATCAAAAGCATCCACATTGGCCAGCTCACCTTCGTAGGCAATGCTCAGCATGAGGTAGTAGAACATTTGCCCGAGATAAAATTCATCAAGCTGGGGCAGCCGGTAAAGGGCACTCATGCGACCGTCGCTCATAAGGGCCTCTTCATTTGCTTCCATGGCAATTTCCAAGGCCCGCCCGACATCCATATTTTCATAAGGCCGAAGCGACTGGATTTCAGGGAAGGGATTATGAAGATGGATTTTTCCTTTTAGGCTATCAATAAAAAGGAACTGAACCACTTTATCCCTGATTCCATCCTGGTGAAGCTGGGTCTGGGCATGCATATCCGTCGTACCGATAGCAACAAGGGGCGTCCGGCCATAAAAGACGGTCTGGCCATTCCGATCCTCACGCTTGCCCAAGGATTCAGCAAGCAGCTGGACATACCATTCCCCGAGCGCCTTAAGCCGCATCGCATAAGGCATGAAGACTTCGATGGAAGCACCATGATCCCGGGCGGCCAGATATTTCACGGCCGCTCCAAAAAGGGCCGGATTGCGCCGCCAGTCACTGCCGCGGCAAACTTCGTCCATATTGGCAGCACCGGCAAGCAACTGAGAAAGATTCATTCCAAGAGTTGCAGCGACAATAAGTCCCGGAGTCGAAAGAACGCTGAACCGCCCGCCGATTCCATAAGGAACGGGGAACACTTCCCAGTCATAGGCCTTTGAAAGACGCATGAGTGGTCCGTCTTTTTGAGCCGGGTCGGTCACGACGGTAACGGAAAGCTCCATCTTATCCGCATGCTTTTGGCAGCGATCGTAAAAGAAGAGAAAACCTGTCGTCGGTTCCATGGTCGTTCCTGATTTGCTGATGGGAACGAGCATAACGCGAAGCTTGCGCCCTTCCTGTTCTTTGACAGCATTTGCCATGGCAAGAAGGGTAGCTCCAATATTCTTCATATCTTCCGTGTCCATATTGTTGCCCACGAAAAAGACCTTGGGTGCCGGCGTATCATGATGCGTCCAAAATTCGCTTTGGTAGCAGTCGTAAAGGACCTTACCACCTAAATAGGAACCGCCTACGCCACTGAAGAGCACCACATCAAACCCTTGGGATACTTTCTTGCCAAAAGCTTCCAGCTGCGCCATGAGCTGCGGCGTGTTGGGATAGTCTTCGGCGATATAGGGAAGACGAGTAAAATAAACTGCCTCAGGAACTCCATCTTTTGAAAGATGATGATAGGCCCTGCCTTCCCTGCGAATATAGGAAAGACCTTCTTCAGCCGCCTGCAGCTGAGGAAAAAGCGCATCCAGTTCCTCGTCCTTGAGGCCTCCTGGAGCAAACATATGAGTAAAGTCAAAACAAAATCCGGATAACAAGGTAATGAGATGGGTATCGTCCATGAAATTCCATCCTTTCGGAATGATGCAAATATAGTTTCATTATACCATAATGTCCTAAAAATAGGGGCTATCTAGTTGCTCGTTCATAAGGACAATCGTTTTTCCGTGGCACCTTTTTAGATTGGACACTTGTATCATGGGAATGGATAAGAGAAAAGATATGGCATCTCCCTTTCTCATCTTCCATAGAGGCATGAATAGGGTTTCTTTTTTTCATATCCATCCGGTCTAAATAAATAGTGTCCAAAAGAACGTCCATGTTTAAAGGAGTCCAGAAGTTAAGACTCCATGGATTAGTTGTAAACTTTCCTTTATTTCCCTGCTTTTCTTCCACATTTTGTTAGTTAATTGTGAATGATTCCTACTTGACAAGCTCAAGTATTTAGACTATTATTTATTTTTTGAAATAATTGATGTTTTTCCTTTGTTTTGTGATATGATTATGGGGAAAAAAGTTGACAGGGATTTAAAGGAGGGGATCAGTGTGACAAAAGGAACCAACCAGAAGCTGAAAATGCTTTACCTCAAGCAGATCTTTGAAGAAGAAACTGACGATCAGCACAGCCTGACGCTCCAAAATATCACGGAACGCCTCAACAGTTTGGGGGTTAATGCCGACCGCAAGACGCTGTATCAGGACTTCAAGGAACTCAAACGCTACGGCATGGACATCATCGCCATGCAGGAAGGCCGCACGTGGAACTATCATTTGGGAAGCCGTGATTTTGAATTACCGGAAGTCAAGCTCCTCGTCGATTCCGTGCAGGCATCCAAATTCATCAACGAGCACAAATCGGACACCCTTATCCGCAAGCTCGAAAAGCTCGTCAGCCACTATGAAGGGCAGGAGCTGCAGCGCCAAGTCTACATTTTCGGCCGCATCAAGACAAGCAACAAACGTACGTACCTGACCATTGATACGATTTTCAAGGCCATCAATGAAAATTACCAGATTCAGTTCCACTACTGCAAATGGAACATCCACAAGGAACTGGAAAAACGCCGGGATGGCTCTTCCTACACCGTAAGTCCTTGGTGCCTTGTGTGGGACAACGAAAACTATTATCTTCTTGGTTATGATGCCCTTGATAAAAAGCTCAAGCACTATCGCGTGGACAAGATGATGGATATCAGCATCCTGCGGACCCGCCGACTGGGCCGAGATGCCTACCGCCGCATCGATATGCCGGAGTACACACAGTATCATTTTGGAATGTATGACGGGGATGTGGAAAATGTCACCGTTGAACTCGAAAATGATTTGATTGGTGTCTTCATCGACCGTTTTGGCAAGAAGATCCCCGTCACCCCTGTCGATGATGACCACGTAGCCGTCACGATCACCGCGGCGGTCAGCCGCCAGTTCCTTGGCTGGATCTTTGCACTGGGGCCTGGGGTCAAGATCACCAGTCCTCAGTCCGTTGTCCTTGCCATGCGCCGCGAAGGCGAACGGATTGCCGATGCCTATACGGCAAAGCAGCAGGAACCAAAAGAATAAGCACAGAAAGAGAGACTGTCCTCGTATGATGTGTACCCCAAAAACTGGACGCATATAAATTAGTTAAATGGCATTAGTGGA
>OHGZ01001493.1_pt1 | contig 10451 bp, 10 predicted proteins | sample 1567851 | NCBI WGS metagenome assembly OHGZ01 (sample SAMEA3879563, study PRJEB24766) | human gut metagenome | biome: human-associated habitat; feature: feces | place: USA | collected 1985/1987 | reverse complement strand
TTTTGGCATATTCATGCCAAAACACCTCGCGGAATAGTGGTGTGTGAACAGTAACGATTTTACTCTTGACACATCAATTTATTTCAAATAAAATATAACCAAATGCGAAATATATATAGCGATGAAGAGAATAGTACATAAGGAGCAATCCCAGAGAAGAGTCCCGGAGGAACAGCCGGTTGGCTGTGAAACAGTGGTGGAAGGATTCTGTGCGTGAATTATGGAACCGGCCTCGGAGCTCCGTACAATTGAAGTACGGCGTTTTTCCTGCGTTATCGGAAGAAGAGCGAGCAATGTGCAGGCATTTGGGCACAGTGCTAATTAGGGTGGTACCGCCGAAGCCTTTCGGTCCCTTGTGAGGGATGCTGGGCTTCTTTTTTTCGTTTTTTATAATATGACATATTTTGCCGGATTATAAAAAAGCAGATTTTTGTACTGTGAAGCAGATAAGGAAATTTATTTATAGAAGAAAAATAAGAAGAATATGCATTCCGCCGCGACTATATCCTGATGCACTGTCAGGATCAACACAATCACATAAAAAGGAGAAGTAATCATGGCAAACAACAAGAAACTGGTAGAAGCCATCACATCCATGGAAGACGATTTCGCCCAGTGGTATACCGACGTTGTAAAGAAAGCTGAACTCTGCGGTTATACCAGCGTTAAAGGCTGCATGGCAATTAAACCTGCAGGATATGCAATCTGGGAAAATATCCAGCACGAACTGGACAGAAGATTTAAAGAGACTGGCGTACAGAACGTGTACATGCCAATCTTTATTCCGGAATCTCTTCTTCAGAAAGAGAAAGATCATGTAGAAGGATTTGCACCTGAGGTTGCATGGGTAACTCATGGTGGACTGGATCCGCTTCAGGAGCGTCTGTGTGTACGTCCTACATCAGAGACATTATTCTGTGACTTCTATGCAAAAGAAATTCAGTCCCACAGAGATCTGCCGAAGGTATACAATCAGTGGTGCTCTGTAGTGCGTTGGGAAAAGACAACACGTCCGTTCCTTCGTTCACGTGAGTTCTTATGGCAGGAAGGCCATACAGCTCATGCTACAGCCGAGGAAGCAGAAGAGCGTACTATCCAGATGCTGAACCTGTATGCAGATTTCTGTGAGGAAGTACTTGCAATCCCGGTTATCAAGGGACAGAAAACAGACAAGGAGAAATTCTCCGGTGCAGAAGCTACTTATACAATTGAATCCCTGATGCATGATGGAAAAGCACTTCAGTCCGGTACAAGCCATAACTTTGGCGACGGATTTGCAAGAGCATTCGGCATCCAGTATACAGATAAAGAAAATAAACTTCAGTATGTACATCAGACATCCTGGGGAATGACAACACGTATGATCGGTGCTATCATCATGGTACATGGTGATAACAGTGGTCTGGTGCTGCCTCCGAGAATCGCTCCTGTACAGGCAGTGATCATTCCGATCCAGCAGAGAAAAGAGGGCGTTCTTGAGAAAGCAGATGAGATGTTTGCAGCATTAAAAGCAGCAGGAGTCCGCGTAAAAGTAGACGACACAGACAAGAGCCCGGGATTCAAATTCGCAGAGCAGGAAATGCGTGGTATCCCGATCCGTATCGAGTGCGGTCCGAAGGATATCGAGAATGGTCAGGCTGTGATCTGCCGTCGTGATACAAGAGAGAAATATACTGTTACATTTGATGAGCTTGTGGAAAAAGTACAGGAAATCCTGGAAACAATCCAGAAAGATATGCTGGAGCGTGCACGTAAGCACAGAGATTCCCATACTTATGTTGCTACAAACTATGAAGAATTCAAAGATACTATTGTTAACAAACCAGGCTTCGTAAAAGCTATGTGGTGCGGTGACCGCGCATGTGAGGACAAGATCAAAGAGGATGTTCAGGCTACATCCAGATGTATGCCGTTTGAGCAGGAACATTTAAGTGATGTCTGCGTATGCTGTGGAAAACCTGCCAAGAAGATGGTTTACTGGGGCAGAGCATACTAATCAATAAGAAAATAAAGAAAACCGGCAGCAGAGATATCTGAGTGCCGGTTTTCGGGGTTAAGAATAAATAGAAGAAGATAAGGATGGTCATATGATTCTGGAAATACCGAAAAACGCGGAAACAATTTTGCATATACTGGAAAAAGCAGGCTATGAAGCCTATGTGGTAGGCGGCTGTGTGCGTGATTCCATTCTGGGACGGAGCCCGGATGACTGGGACATCACCACATCCGCAAAGCCGGAGCAGGTCAAGGCTTTGTTTCACAGAACAGTGGATACAGGTCTGCAGCATGGAACAGTGACTGTTCTTATGGAAAAAGAAGGATATGAGGTCACGACTTATCGTGTAGATGGTGAGTACGAGGACGGCAGACATCCCAAAGAGGTCACCTTTACAGCAAGCCTTGAGGAAGATCTGAAACGCCGGGATTTTACCATCAATGCAATGGCATACAATCCTTCTTCAGGACTGGTGGACCTTTTCGGCGGACTGGAGGATATTGAAAGAAAAATCATCCGCTGTGTGGGAGATCCGCTGGAGCGTTTTACAGAGGATGCACTGCGGATCATGCGTGCAGTCCGTTTCAGTGCGCAGTTGGGCTTTACCATTGAAGAAGAGACTCGTAAGGCACTGAAGGTTCTGGCACCGAATCTGAAGCATGTCAGTGCAGAGAGGATTCAGGTAGAGCTTGTGAAGCTCCTGATGTCTCCTCATCCGGATTATCTCAGGGTGGCTTATGAAGCCGGGATCACAGCTGAATTTCTTCCGGAGTTTGATGCATGTATGACAACATCCCAGAATACGCCGCACCACTGTTACACAGTAGGGGAGCATATCCTGCACAGTCTCTGTCATGTACGCGCAGATAAAGTTCTCAGGATTACCATGTTGCTTCATGATATTGGAAAGCCGGTTGTCCGGAAAACAGATGAGAATGGAAGAGATCATTTCAAGATGCATGGGATTGCGGGAGAAAAGATGGCTGCACAGATCCTGCGCAGGCTGAAATTCGATAATGATACGATCCGCAAGGTAACCCGTCTGGTAAAATGGCATGATGACAGACCGGATGGAACGACAAAGGCAGTGCGCAGGGCAGTGAACCGTATCGGTGAGGATCTCTTCCCGCATTATCTGGAAGTGCAGCAGGCAGATATGCTGGCACAGAGTGATTACAGACGCACAGAGAAGCAGGAACGTCTGGATAAGGTGAAAGAGGCTTATGCGACGATCATTAATGAACATCAGTGTGTATCTTTAAAAACTCTGGCAGTGACAGGGAAAGATCTGATTAAAGCCGGTTATAAGCCGGGGCGTGAAATAGGAGAAACGCTGAACCGTCTTCTGGAAGTAGTGCTTGCCGATCCACAGAAGAATCAGAAAGAGATATTATTGGGTCTGCTTGATGAGAAATAGTGCAGTTTTATGGAATGGTCAGTATATCAGAATATAGTAAATAACTAAAATCCGGGGGTATATCCACCGGATTTTCTTCATATGTATAGAAAGAATTAAGATGATTAAGAGGGGGATATGTCATTGTATGATTACGGACTTGGCACTTTGGCTCAGTATGAGCTGACAGCAGACCGTTCTGCAAGGACAAGAGGAGCTTTACTCTGCTATACAGCTCAGGGACTTCTGATCCTGAGGGAATTTCACGGTTCTGAAAAAAAGCTGGAAAAACAGCAGGAGCTTTTGATGAGACTTCAGGAAAATGGTATAAATACCGATTATTTTCTGCGGAATAATCAGGAAAGTCTGGTCAGTAAAGATAAGACTGAACAAAGGTTTACACTCCAGCACTGGTATGAAGGAAAAGAGTGTGACACAAAATCCCGGGAAGATATTTTAAAAAGTGTCCGGACACTGGCAAGGTTACATATTTTAATGAAAATGGAACCTGTGGAGGAATACAGGGAAAGATCTCTCAGGGAGGAATATCTCCGGCACAATCAGGAGCTTCGTAAGATACGCAAATTTATACGGAACAAAGGAGCATCCAATGTATTTGAGAAAAATTATCTGGCAAGTGTGGAGCAGTTTCTTGAAAGGGCACAGTATGCAGTAAAGCTTCTGGACGAGACGGATTATGATGATCTCAGGGAAAGGGCATGGCGGGAAGGACAGGTATGTCATGGAGAATATAATCAGCATAATATTCTGATGCTGAAAGGTGATCATTTGGGGACGGCAGTCACAAATTTTGGTCACTGGAGTTTTGATATTCAGGTAGCAGATTTGTATCGTTTTATGAGAAAAATACTGGAGAAATATAACTGGAATCTGGAACTTGCAGGGGAAATGCTCAGGGAATATCATAAAATCCGTCCAATCTCGGCAGAAGAGTGGAAAAATCTGCGTGTACGTTTCACTTATCCTGAAAAATACTGGAAACTGGCAAATTATTATTATTCACACAAAAAGGTGTGGATTTCAGAGAAAAATGTGGAAAAGCTTCAGAATCTTATCAGACAGAGAGAAACCTGGGAGAATTTTGCAGAGGAATGTTTCAGGGATTATCCTCAGTAACACAGAGCTGAACAGAGCTGAACAGTTACGAAAAACCTTGACAATATGGGGAAAAAGGTATATATATAGAGGATAGAGCTCTGTCGCTTTTGGCAGATGCCACCAAACAAGAAAGAGATCATTAGAGGAGGAAACACCATGAATAAAACAGAATTAGTAGCAGCTATGGCGAAAGAGACAAACTTATCCAAGAAGGACGTAGAAGACGTTCTGAAATCTTTCGTTGATGTCGTTTCTAAAGAACTGAAAAATGGCGGAAAAATCCAGTTAGTAGGATTTGGTACATTTGAAGTAAGTGAAAGAGCTGCTCGCGAGGGAAGAAATCCTCAGACTGGTGAAACTATGAAAATCGAAGCTTCTAAATCACCGAAATTCAAAGCTGGAAAAGCATTAAAAGATATGGTTAACGGTAAATAATAAAGGCGATAACCGGGGGAACGAAAGTTCCCCTTTTTTGATACTCTGGCGGAGTAATTCGTGAGTATCCATTTACAGGACATTTACAGGAGTAGAATATGAGATTAGATAAATACTTAAAGGTGTCACGTCTGATCAAACGCCGTACAGTGGCAAACGAAGCCTGTGATGCAGGAAGAGTTCTTGTCAACGATAAGCCTGCCAAGGCATCTGTACAGGTAAAGACGGGAGATACTATTGAAATCCAGTTCGGAAGTAAGAATGTCAAAGTAGAAGTACTGGATGTAAAAGAAACTGTCAAAAAAGAAGATGTAGAGAGTATGTACAAATATCTTTGATTCCGGATGGTAATTTGCAGCTTTTTGCATTTGTGCAGTGGGAACATATAAATTTTTAACATTTTATTGTCTATTTCCATTTTCCGGCACATAAACTACTGATAAGTAACAGATTGGCAGGTCATAGTTTCCGGAGGCTGTGACCGGGAGGTGTCTGTGGAAGAGAAGAAGATACTTTCAACTCACAGCCTGATGCTGGAAAACCGTCAGAACGGGAGAATTACCGGGGTAAAGGATATTAAATCCTTTGATGAAAAAGAAATCCTGCTTTTTACACAGGCAGGGAAACTTGTAATAAAGGGAGAACAGCTTCATGTGAAGCAGCTTGATCTGGAAAAGGGAGAAGTAGATCTGGAAGGAAAAGTGGACAGTCTTACTTATCTGTCAAAGAATACAGATAACAGGGATGAATCCTTATTTAAAAGGATGTTCCGGTGAGAGATGAGTGCATTTATTCATCATGAATTACTTCTGCTGCTCCGGACAATAGCTGTGGGTGCTGTTCTCCTTTTGTGTTATGATCTGCTGGCTGCATTCAGGAATGTTTTTGCACATTCGGATAAAGCTGTCGGGACGGAAGATATTTTGTACTGGCTTTGTTGTGCCTTTTTTGTTTTTTCGGAGATTTACAGGAGCAATGAAGGAATCCTGCGTTTTTTTATGGTTTTAGGCTTTTTATCCGGAGCGTATATCTGCAACAGGGTCCTCGGAGATATTTTTGTAAAATGCTGTACGAAATTTATGGAGATTCCTGTAATAATTATTAAATTTTTGATAAAATGGTTGCTATTTCCGGTCAAAAGATGTAAACTCCTGTGGTATAAAGCGTATAAATATGCTAAAAAAGGAAGGCTGGCAAATTGGGTAATTCTAAGAAAAGGAAGAAAAAAAAGAAAGTAGGGTATAACTCTCTTGGAATGATTGCGATTGCGCTGGTTGTTTTAGTCCTTCTGGGAGGACTGATGCTAGAAAGTAATGACCTTAAGGAACGCCTCACAGGATATGATGCTAAGGCCGCCACTCTTCAGCAACAGATTGAAGATGAGCAGACACGTACAGAAGAAATTGATAAATTAAAGAAATATATGGAGACAGACGAATATGCAGAAGAGGTTGCCAGAGAGAAACTGGGACTTGTGAAGGACAATGAGACTGTTTTTAAGAAACAGCAGTAATAAATGTCGAAAACTTTTGCGAAGGATTCGTCTGCGTTTGACAGATATTTCAGAAACCCTTCCATATAATATCTGTAACTGTTTAGTACTTTGTGAAAGAGAGGACTGTTGAACAGTTATAGAGATTCTCTGATAAAAATGCAGTAGTCTGCTATATACAGGGAATGAATAAGGGGAGGGGAGAATATGCAGGAATGGATGATTGCCATGCTCGTTATCAGCATTATGCTGATCATACGGGACATGGCAAAAACTATTTTAGCAGAAAATCTGCCGGATACAGAAGAACTGCCGTCTCTGCAGGAGGGCCATCCTCAGAAAGAGAGGGTGGAGAAGTATGCGGCATCTTTTCAGAAACTGGCAGATACTTTCTACGGGATGCCTTATCGGAAAGATTATCTGAGCAGCAGGCAGGTTGAGCAGATCATTGAGGATACAAATGCAAAGGTATGCAGCAGATGCTATCAGAGGGAAATCTGCTGGGGAGAACACAGTCAGGAACTGGTGAAAGGAGTGGAGGCACTGGTACGTTCCATGGAGAGTGGAAACGAGGAAAATGTCAGAGGCATCCGCGCTGACTGGACAGGCATATGTCCCCGTTCCGTACAGTATTATGAGACGGTTGCAGAGAATTTTCAGAAAGAAAGGCAGAACCTGATGTGGGATAACCGTATGATCGAGAATCGGCTGGCAGTAGCACAGCAGCTTATGGAAGTCTCACATATCATGGAGAACGTAGCCAGTGATTTGTATGACCTGGAGCGAGTAACGCCGCAGTTTGAAGAAGAACTTCGCAAGGGACTGAGAAAGAGCCATGTGATCCTTCGCAGGGCATGGATGATGAATAAGGTGAAAGGACGTAAACAGATTTTTCTCACCATGCGTGCCAGAAGCGGTCAGTGTATTTCCATGACAGAGATCGCACAGCTTCTTTCAAAATACTGTGAAATTTCCATGGTACCTGTAAATGGGAGCAGATGTATTGTAAACGGAGAATATCACACTGTACATTTTGCTGAGGATGTAAGCTATCAGGTTCTCTATGGAACGGCCAGGCTTACCAGAGAAGAAGAGAAGGTTTCCGGAGATAATTATATATGCAGACAGGAGGATGGCGGCAGGTTTGTTATGTGCCTTTCGGATGGCATGGGCTCAGGGATGGAAGCATGCAGGGAGAGCGAGACAGTTGTGGAACTTCTGGAACAGTTTATGGAGTCAGGATTTTCCCAGGAAACGGCAGCAAAGATGGTAAATTCTGCTCTGGTACTCAAAGGAGAGGAGGGTATGTTTTCTACAGTGGATATCTGCGCAGTGGACCTGTATACAGGAATCTGCAATTTTCTGAAGGCGGGGGCAGCGTCTACATTTATCAAAAGAGATCACTGGGTGGAATCTATTACTTCTGAAAGTCTGGCCGCAGGGCTTGTACAGCAGATTGATTTTGAGACAGCTACCAGAAAGCTGTACCATGGGGATTACCTGATCATGATGACAGATGGAGTCCTGGATGCATTGCCTGACCAGAAAGAGGAGGAAACCATGAAAGAAATCATTATGGATGTTCACGAGGAATCACCGAAAGATTTCGGCAGGGGAATACTGGAACGGGTGCTGGGATACAGCGATTATCATGCACGGGATGATATGACAGTGCTGGTGGCAGGCGTGTGGAAAAAATAATGCTGCGGATACTAAAATAGAAAAGGAAATCAGGATAAAAATGGAAAGAGAAATTCTTGCTTATATAAAGCAAAACAGGATGATCGGAAAAAATGATGTGGTCCTGGCAGGAGTGTCCGGCGGAAGTGACTCTATGGCAATGCTCCGCATTTTAAAGGAGCTTCAGGGAAAACTGGATTTTACATTGAGAGTGGTCCATATACATCATGGAATACGTGGAAAGGAAGCGGACAGGGACCAAAGCTTTGTGGAAAACATATGCCGGAAGTGGCAGATTCCATGTACTGTTTATTGTTATGATGTTCCGGGATTGAGCCGGGAGTGGAAGCTGGGCGAGGAAGAGACGGGAAGGATTGTAAGAAAAGAAGCTTTTCAGAGGGAAGCTGCCGTCTGTGGGAGAAAGGACAGTGAGATAAAAATTGCATTAGCGCATAATCAGGAGGATCTTGCGGAAACTATGCTTCATAATCTGTGCAGAGGAACAGGTTTGCGGGGACTATGCACCATGCGCCCTGTAGACGGAGAGATTATCCGCCCGATTCTGTGCTTAAGCCGGGACAAAATTGCAGAGTATCTGAAAGAAAAGAAGATTTCTCATATTCAGGACAGCACCAATCTGTCAGATGAATATACCAGAAACCGAATCAGACATCATATTCTTCCTATATTGGAACAGCAGGTCAATGGAAAGGCAGCGGCACATATGGCAGAGACTGCGGCAAGGATTTCCCAGGCAGAGGAATATCTTACGCAGCAGAGCTGCCTGGTTTTGGGCGAGTTTCAGAAAGGTAAGGAATATTACTTTACTGAAAAATTTTTTATGGAGCCTCAGATCATTCAGGTTTATGCATTACAACAGGCGATGGAACAGCTGGCAGGCAGACGGAAGGATCTGGCGGCTGTTCACTATGAGAAGGTTCTGGAACTTTATGAAATGCAGACTGGAAGACGGATCAGCCTTCCTTATCACATGGAAGCCAGAAGAGATTACGAGGGAGTAAGACTTTGTCGGTACGGAGAGGAGAAGTCAGCCGGGATGATCGGTGAAAAGCATAAAGGTTCAGATATCCAAAACGGAAAAACAGTTTGCGGAAAAAATATATCAGACAGGGAATGGAAAATCAGAATTCCGGGGACTGTGACCAGTCCGCTGGGAATTTTTTCGGCAGAAATATTTTTGTATGAAGGTCAGAAGATTGAAGAAAAAAAGTATACGAAATGGATGGATTATGATAAAATAGAAAAGAATCCGTATATTCGCACCAGACGGACAGGAGATTATATGGTTATCAATGCGCAGGGGAACACAAAGAAGCTGAACCGCTGTATGATTGATGAGAAAATCCCGTCGGAATACAGAGACAGCATTCCGCTGATCGCATGTGGAAAAGAAATCCTCTGGATGGTGGGAAGCAGGATGAATGAGAGGTATAAAATTAACCCCCAAACCAGGAAGGTGTTAGTATTAAATTACCAAGGAGGAAACGAAAATGAGTGAGAAAATCAAAGTTTTACTCAGCGAAGAGGAAGTAGATTCCCGTATTAAGCAGATCGCAGCAAAGGTCAGCAAGGATTATGCAGGCAAGGAAATCCATTTAATCTGTGTATTAAAAGGTGGTGTATTCTTTACCTGTGAACTTGCAAAGAGAATCACAGTGCCGATTTCTCTTGACTTTATGTCTGTATCCAGTTATGGTGATGACACCAAGTCCAGCGGTGTTGTAAAGATCGTCAAAGACCTTGACCAGCCACTGGAAGGAAAGGACGTTCTGATCGTAGAGGATATCATTGATTCAGGCAGAACCTTAAGCTATCTGCTGGACGTTCTGAAGAGACGTAATCAAAACAGTGTGAGACTTTGCACCTTGTTGGACAAACCGGACCGCAGAGTGGTAAAAGGGGTTGATGTGGATTATTGCTGCTTCAATATTCCAGATGAGTTTGTTGTGGGCTATGGTCTTGACTATGCCCAGAAATACAGAAATCTGCCATACATCGGAGTGGTAGAGTTCGAATGAAAGGAGAATTATACAAGTGAATAAGCAGTCAGGCAGAATTGGCTTGTATCTTGTCCTGATCGTAGCTTTGATCGCAGGTTACCTGTATCTGAACAATCAGGCAGCTGTCCAGAGTGATTATACTTATGGACAGCTGGAGCAGGCAGTGACAGACGGAAAGGTGACCAGTGCCACGATCCATCAGAACAGTGAGGTTCCAACAGGTTCTGTGATCGTGAATATAAGTGGCGAGGGACAGAAGCGTATTTATGTGGCAGATGTAAATGAGGCAGAGCAGCTTCTTCGAGAGAGCGA
>OHGZ01001483.1_pt1 | contig 10492 bp, 9 predicted proteins | sample 1567851 | NCBI WGS metagenome assembly OHGZ01 (sample SAMEA3879563, study PRJEB24766) | human gut metagenome | biome: human-associated habitat; feature: feces | place: USA | collected 1985/1987 | reverse complement strand
GTTCCGAACGCTTCCGTCAATGAATACGTAACGATCGCCCGCAAAAAGGGAGAGGATTGGTTTGTCGGTACGATCAATAACAGCCAAGCACGCAGTATCGATGTAGACCTCAAGTTCTTGGATAAGGACAAGAAATATAAGATAACGATCTATAAAGATGCTGAAGATACGAATATAGACTCGAACAAACTCGTAAAAGAGGTTAAGGAGATCACCAACAGGGATAAAATCACCCTTCCGCTGGCCTCCGACGGAGGATCGGTCTTTCATATTCAACCCATCTGACGCAATCCACCCACTGCAACCCGGGTTGCAGTGGTACTGCAAGGCTGATGCAGTAATACTGCAACGCCCATACAGTAACGCTGCAACGCCCGTGCAGTAACAAGACACAAAGCTTTCGGATAAAAGCAAGTATTGGAGGAACCGGAACAATTGATTACTTTTGTCCTCAAAAGTATATAAATGAGTTACAATTGGAATACACGGACGGAACTTTTGTTCGGAGCGGAGCGTATGGAGCGCTTATCCCGTAGCCATGTATTGGTAGTTGGACTGGGAGGTGTAGGAGCTTATGCCGCCGAGCAGATTTGCCGGGCCGGAGTAGGAAAGATGACGATCATAGACGCCGATACGGTAAACGAGAGTAATATCAACCGCCAATTGCCCGCCCTTCATTCCACCCTAGGGATGCCGAAAGCCGAGGTCGTAGCCAAGCGTTTGCTCGATATCAATCCCCAGTTGCAACTAACCGTCCTGAATGAATTCCTGCGAGACGAGCGGACGGAGGAGGTACTCCTATCGGCCCCTCTCGATTTCGTGGTAGATGCCATCGATTCCCTAAGTCCCAAGGTATACCTGATGTACCAAGCATATATCCATAAGATCCCCATCGTGTCCTCCATGGGGGCGGGCGCTAAGGTAGACCCGTCCTTGGTACGGATTGCGGATATCTCCAAGACAATCAATTGCGCCCTCGCGAAAGCGGTGCGGAAACGGTTGCGTCCTCTAGGCGTAAGCAAGGGGATTCCCGTCGTATTTTCCACCGAGTTCGCCGATCCGGACGCCGTGATCGAAGTTGAAAACGAAACATGTAAACGTACGACCACGGGAACGGTCTCTTATATGCCGGCAACGTTCGGTTGTTTCCTTGCCTCGCACGTTCTAAGAAACTTGATATGATACAAACCGAAGGAATAACGAAAAGTTTCGGAGCCTTACAAGTATTGAAAGGCATCGACCTCACGATAAACAAGGGCGAGGTTGTCGCTATCGTAGGCCCTAGCGGGGCGGGTAAGACAACCTTGTTGCAAATCATCGGCACGCTCGACGCACCGGATAGCGGGCGGCTGGTTATCAATGGCACGGAGACAAGACGATTGGGCGATAAGGAATTGGCGGCTTTCCGCAACCGGAATATCGGCTTCGTCTTCCAGTCGTTCAACCTGATCGACGAGCTGAACGTCTTCGAGAACGTCGAGCTGCCGCTGATGTACAACTCGACCTACTCGGCCGCACAGCGACGGGAACGGGCCGAACAAGCGCTCCGCAACGTCGGTCTCGGCGACCGCATGCTGCATAAGAGCAACCAGATGTCGGGCGGGCAGATGCAACGCGTGGCGATCGCGCGGGCGCTGGTCAACGATCCGGCCGTCATCCTCGCGGACGAAGCGACGGGGAACCTCGACACCCGCACCAGCTTCGAAGTACTGGTACTCTTCCAGCAGCTCCACGCCCAGGGACGCACGATTATCTTCGTGACGCACAACCCCGAAATCGCCCGTTACAGCAGCCGCAACGTAACCCTGCGCGACGGACACATCATAAGCGACGTCCGCAACGAACAGATCCTGAGCGCCGCCGAAGCCCTGGCGAAACTGCCCGCAACCGACGACTAAAACAAACCATCCATCCGAACCCGAGCACGGAAACACGAGCAGACCATGAACCTCACGAACCTTTTCAAAATAGCCTTCAAAGCACTCAGCAACAACAAGCTGCGCGGATTTCTCACCATGCTGGGCATCATTATCGGCGTAGGATCGGTAATCACGATGCTGGCAATCGGGCAGGGGTCCAAGCGGAGCATTCAGGCCCAGATCAGCGAAATGGGATCGAATATGATCATGATCCATCCCGGCGGCGACCGGCGGGGCGGCGTGCGGCTCGACGCGGCGGATATGGAGTCGCTCAAACTCAAGGACTTGGAAGCCATTCAGACGCAAGCACGCTATATCAGCTACATTTCGCCTTCGGTCAATAGCTCCGGACAGGCCATCTTCGGCGCCAACAACACGCCGACGACCGTTTACGGCATCAGCCCGGAATACCTGGACATCCGGCGCTACAAGGTCGAGGAGGGGGATATCTTCTCGGAACAGGACGTCAAGACCGCCGCCAAGGTATGTCTGGTGGGCAAATCGGTCGTGGACGAGCTTTTTCCGGACGGAGAAAGTCCCGTGGGCAAAGTGATCCGCTTCGGAAAGATTCCGCTGCGTATCGTCGGCGTACTCGAGAGCAAAGGTTATAACAGTATGGGTATGGACCAGGACGACCTGATTCTGGCCCCCTACACCACGGTTCAGAAGCGAATCCTCGCCATCACCCACCTGCAATCGATCACCTGCTCGGCATTGAGCGAAGAATATACCGACCAGGCCATCGAGGAGATCACGCAAATCCTGCGGACCAACCACAAGCTCAAGGCGACCGACGAAGACGACTTCACGATCCGCTCCCAGCAGGAGCTTTCGTCGATGCTCACTTCGACGACCGACATGATGACCCTGCTGCTGGCGGCCGTAGCGGGCATTTCGCTGCTCGTAGGCGGCATCGGCATCATGAACATCATGTACGTTTCGGTGACCGAACGCACCCGGGAAATCGGCCTGCGCATGAGTATCGGAGCCAAAGGGCGCGACATTCTGGCGCAGTTCCTGATCGAATCGATCCTGATCAGCGTCACGGGCGGCGTGATCGGCATCCTCGTCGGCGTGGGCGCCGCCGTACTCGTCAATATCTTCGCGGCATTCCCGATCTATATCCAGCCCTGGAGCGTTTTCCTTTCGTTCGCCGTCTGCACCCTTACGGGCATCTTTTTCGGATGGTATCCGGCCCAGAAAGCCGCGATGCTCAACCCCATCGACGCACTGCGCTACGAATAACCGCTTTGGGGGATAAGGTGCCGACCCTATTTTTCGGAAAACCGGCCGAATCCGAAACAGCCGTCGCCAGACAGAAAAAGAAGCATGAAATACCCGGATAATTCCTATATTTGCAACAGGATGACATCCCTGCAATCCAGACATACGGGCTTCTGGCTCCACCTGGCGGCCTGGAGCGTGGTTTTCGGCCTTCCGCTTTTCGTACCGGGCGGCCGCGAGCCCGTTATGAACATGCAGGAATACGTGCGGTTTCTGGTGGTTCCCCTCTCCTTCATGGCGGTATTTTACGTGAACTATCTCCTGCTGATCGACCGCTACCTTTTCACGCGGCACGTGGGGCGATTCCTGCTCGCCAATGCGCTGCTCGTGGCCGGGGTCATGCTGCTCGTACACCTTTTCTTCCGCTTCGGGATACCGCCGCGGCCCCACCATCCGCCGATGGAGCGTCCGTGGCAGGATACGATGTTCTTCTTCCTGCGCAATGCCATGCTCTACCTGCTGGTAGTCGGAGTAAGCGTCGCCATCCGGATGACGGGACAGTGGTACCGAGCCGAAAACATCCGCAAGGACTTGGAGCGGAGCCGCTCCGAAGCGGAACTGCAAAACCTCAAGAGCCAACTCAATCCCCATTTCCTGTTCAACACGCTCAACAACATCTATTCGCTCATCCAGCTCGATCCCAACCGGGCCCAGCAAACGGTGCACGACCTGAGCCGCCTGCTGCGGTACGTACTCTACGACAGCAGCCAACCGACGGTACCTCTCAAGGCCGAAATGGACTTCCTGGGCAATTACATCGAACTGATGCGCATCCGCCTGCCGCGCCACGTGCGGCTCGATGTTTCGCTGCCCGAAAATCCGTCGCATACCCTCGTGGCGCCGCTGCTCTTCATCTCGCTGGTCGAAAACGCTTTCAAGCACGGCGTAAGCAACGACCGCCCTTCGTTCATCGACATCGACATCCGGGAAGAGGAAGGAGTACTCGCCTGCCGGATCGAGAACAGCTTCTTCCCCAAATCGGAGGCCGACCGCAGCGGCTCGGGCATCGGGCTTGCGAACCTTTGCCGGCGGCTCGAAATGATCTATCCCGGGCGTTACGAAATGAAATACGGACAACACGGCGACACGTACGAAACCCTGCTCCGCATTAACCTGACCGACCGATGAAACTGACCTGCGCCATTATCGACGACGAGCCGCTGGCGGTCGAACTGCTCGAAAGCTACGTGCGGAAAACCCCCTTTCTGGAATTGAAGGGAGCTTACAACGGAGGCATCACGGCACTCGAGGCCCTGAAAACCGAACCGGTGGACCTGCTTTTCTGCGATATCCAGATGCCGGAACTCAGCGGCATGGAGCTCTCGCGGATGCTCCCGACCCGGACCCGGGTCGTCTTCACGACGGCTTTCGACCGATACGCCGTCGAAGGATTCCGCGTGGGTGCGGTGGACTACCTGCTCAAGCCGATCAGCTATGCCGACTTCCTGACGGCCGCCAACAAAGCCTTCGAATGGTTCGAACTCAAGCGCCGCAGCGTCGGCAAACCATCGCCTGCAGGAGCCGGCCCCGAAAGCATCTTCGTCAAGACCGAATACCGGCTTCGGCAGATCGAACTGGATAAAATCCTCTACATCGAAGGACTCAAGGACTACGTAAAGATTTACGTCGAGGACGAACCCCGCCCCATGCTGTCGCTCGCAAGCCTCAAATCGCTGGAAGAACAGCTCCCCGCCGAACGTTTCGTCCGGGTACACCGCTCCTACATCGTCCAACCCTCCAAAATCCGAATCATCGAGCGGGGCCGGATCGTCTTCGGCAAAACATACATCCCCGTTTCAGACGGCTACAAGGAGACTTTTTACGCATTTCTGGAAGCCCGCTCCCTAATGCCCAAAAGCGATAAATAAGCCTACCTCCACCCACGAAAAAAGGTCATCGTTTCCGCGATGACCTTTTCCGTACCGATCCCTTCGGATCAGCGCCGCCCGATATCTTCGTAAGTGGTCTGCAACATCGCCTTGCCCCACTCCAACCTTTCGGACTGCGGGCCGGTTTGAGAAAGCACCGTTTCGCCCGTATTGTCATAGACCGTTTCGCCGTCGGCGTCGATCACGCCGAACCCGTCGCTGAAACAGTAGTAACCAAACTTATGGGGCGGAGTCGCTCCGAAAATATTCTTGCTGTAATCGAATTCGTCGTGCGGAAGGCCCATCTGCGCCAGAAGCGTAGCGCAAATGTCGATTTGCGAGGCATACGTATCTACTGTTCGGGAGGCGGTCGCAAGTGCGCCTCCGAGCCAAATCATCGGAATCCGGTGTCGCAGCGGAGCGTTGTAGGCCAGATCGTACGGATAGGGGTAGCCGTGATCGGCGACCAGCACCACTAATAAATTGTCCCACACGGGCGACTCCCGCAGCCGGTCGATCAGACGTCCGATCTGTGCATCGGAGAAGGCCATGGCATTCAACAGCTTGTCATCGAATTTTGCGAACGGCACCTCGAACGGCTCATGGCTCGAAAGGGTCAGCAGACCCGCCAGAAACGGTTGTTCCTCTCTGCCCAGCGCTTCCACCTCGTCCCCGAAAAGATCGACCACCACGTCGTCGGCATAGCCCCATTTCGAAGTCGGGGCATCGAGCTGCATATCCTTCTGCCAGATCAGCTTCTCCCAGCCGGTCGAATACATGAACGAAGCCTGGTTGGTGAAGTTCAGGTCGCCGCCGTACATGAATGCCGAACGATAACCTTCCCGGCCGAGAGAACGGGCCAGCGAAGGCAGCGTGGCGCTTTTTCGCGGCAGCTTCATGATCGACATGGTCGTTTGGGCCGGAAATCCGCACAGGACGGCCACCTGTCCCCGGTCGGTACGAAACGAATTGGCGAAGAAGTTTTCGAACCAGACACCCTCCCGCTTGAAACGCTGCATGTTGGGCATCACAGGCTCGCCGTTCACCGTTTCGTCCATGATCGTTCGGCCGAAGCTCTCCAGCAGGATCAGTACGACGTTCGGCCGGTCGCTGCGCAGTAGTCGGGGCGTACCGGCATCGGCCCCGGGACGGTTGCCCCGCAACTCTTCGAAAAGAGTCTTCCGCCGCTCCTCTTCGAAGAACGGATAAGCCTCGGCATAGTTCTCATTGTCCCCGACCGAGGAGAGAAACGAAAAAACGGGGTTCGTCGCAGCGTGGTTCAGGAACATGTTCGAGCTGAAATAGACCTTGCTGACATTCGCCGTGGCGACCGTCACGCCACCCCGGATCGCCAGAAAAGTCAAGCCGCCGATCAGCAGCGCCGCAACCGTTGGGACGACCCGGCCCCGCAGGGGAACGGGTTCGACCCGGAAAAGCCGTAAAATCCACCGGTAACTCCAGATCATCGCCCCGGCATAGACCAGCATGATTAAAATCTGCCGCAGAACTTCGCCCCAACTGGCACTCGCAAGCGCCTCCCCAGGATCGGAAAGGTAGATCAGCACCGAACCGTCGAGCCGAAAGCCCCAATAGCCGTACAGGTTGAGATCGACGGCGAAGATCGCGGCCGTCACCAGTGCGATCAGCGAAAAATAGACCGTCAGAACGATCCGCCACACCCGCTGCGAAAGGGGAATCCAGAACGATGCCAGCGCGACAAGTACCGGAAAAGCGGTGACGTAACCCGCCACCGTGCAATCGAGTGAGAGTCCATGCCAAAGAACTCCGAGCCACTCCCCGAAAGAGGCCTCTGCTGCCCGGGCATGGTAGAAAAGCAGGAAAGCCGGCTTCTGCAACAGCATCCAACCTACTGTCGTACAGAAAACGGCCCCCAGAAACAACAGGCGTCGCACGTCAGATCTTCTCACCATAAGCCAGATCGCCCGCATCGCCGATACCCGGCACGATATAAGCCCGCGAAGTCAATTCCTCGTCCACCGCAGCACACCAGATCGTGGTCGTGCGCTTGGGCATATTCTTCTCCACATATTCGACCCCCTGTTCGCTGGCGATAACCGCCGCGACATGGGTATGCGCGGGCTGCCCGCCCCGTTCGCACAGCGCATTGTAGGCCAGCACGAGGGAAGAACCGGTAGCCAGCATGGGATCAACCAGCAGCAAAGTCTTGCCCTCCAGCTCGCCACACGAGATGTATTCGACCTTGACGGTAAACTTGCCGTCCTTGGTACTCTTGCGATAAGCCGAAACGAAAGCGTTCTGCGCGTCGTCGAAGTAGTTCAGGAATCCCTGATGGAAGGGAAGTCCCGCCCGGAGGATCGTAGCGATCACGACCTGGTCGGAGATCATCGCTACCGAAGCCTCGCCCAGCGGAGTTTCGACCACTTTCACCGCATACTCGAACGTTTTCGATATTTCATAGGCCATGACCTCTCCGATACGCTCCAGATTACGGCGGAAACGCATCGAATCCTTCTGAATCGACTTGTCGCGGATTTCGGCGACAAACTTGTTGAGAACGGTGTTCTGACTGTTGAGAATGTGCAACATAAGGTTGTATTTATTTAACTTTTGTTTCAGGTCAATAGAGGAAGTTGTTGAATGGATAGCGGCCCGAATGGATTTCACGGACCATGCCGTACAGATCCGAACGCAGCTTCTCGATATTGATCTTCTCGACCGCCGAAATAAAGATGCAGGGCGTATTGGCCCGGGCGATCCAGCTCTGTTTCAGGTCTTCGAGCGAACGATTTTCACGCGTGGAAGGCGTCAAGTCGTCAGGCTCCTTCTCCACATAAGTATAAGCGTCCACCTTGTTGAAAACCAGATAAACCGGTTTATCCCCGGCACCGATATCCTGTAACGTCTGCTTCACCACGGCGATCTGGTCCTCGAACTGCGGATGCGAAATATCGACCACGTGCAGCAACAGGTCGGCTTCACGCACCTCGTCGAGGGTCGATTTGAACGACTCGATCAGTTCGGTCGGCAATTTGCGGATGAAACCCACGGTATCCGACAGCAGGAAAGGCAGGTTGTCGAAAACCACCTTTCGCACCGTCGTATCGAGCGTGGCGAAGAGTTTGTTTTCGGCGAACACCTCGCTTTTCGAAATCAGGTTCATCAGGGTCGATTTGCCGACGTTGGTATAACCCACCAGCGCCACACGCACCATCGAACCCCGGTTCGATCGCTGGACAGCCATCTGACGGTCGATCTTTTGCAGATCCTCCTTGAGTTTGCTGATCCGGTTGCGGATGATTCGACGGTCGGTTTCGATCTCGCGCTCGCCGGCACCGCCGCGCGTTCCCGTACCGCCCCGCTGCCGCTCCAGGTGCGTCCACATACCCGACAGACGCGGGAGCATATACTGGTAATTGGCCAACTGCACCTGGGTCTTGGCATAGGCCGTCTGTGCCCGCGACATGAAAATATCGAGAATCAGACGCGTGCGGTCGAGAATCCGGCAGGGCATGGCCGCCTCGATGTTACGCGTCTGCGACGGAGAGAGTTCGTCGTCGAAAATCGCCACGTCGATCTCCTCTTCCTTGCAATAGGCAGCGATCTCCTCCAATTTCCCCGGACCGACATAAATACGGGCCGACGGCTGTGGAAGGCGCTGCGTAAAACGACGGACACCTACGATACCGGCCGTTTCAGCCAAAAATTCCAATTCGGCGAGGTACTCTTCCGCCTGACGCGGATCCTGTTGATCCCGGATGACCGCGACCAGTACGGCCCGTTCGAACCCGGCCCCGGAAGCGGGTTGATCGTTCTTCGTTACAATCTCTTTATTCTTATTCTGTTCCAATCTGCCATACGATTTCTGCACGACTATGCGCCTTCGGAAAGACACATCTTCCTGCACGGTGAAAATAAGGGTATCCCGGCTTCACGCAGGATACCCTTATCAAATGTTTCAAACAAACCTTAATCCGAAATACGGAAATCGATCGGAATGACGAACTTCTGACGAACCGACTTGTTACGCTGCTTGGCGGCGGTCCATTTCGGAGAAGATTTGATAATACGTACCGCCTCGTCCGACAAGGTACTGTCGGGGGTTCTCAACACCTCGATATTGGATACGGAACCGTCCGTATTCACCACGAACGAGATGATTACCTTCCCCTGGATACCGTTTTCCTGAGCGATCGCGGGGTATTTCACACGCTGCTGCACCCAGTTGCGGAAAGTACCTTCGTCGCCGCCCATGAAAGACGCTTTCTCCTCCACGACGATGAAAATCTCCTCTTCGAAAACCTCCTCGGTCTGGACGGGAGCCACTTCGATCGCCTGGTTCATATCAAACTCCGCAAAATCGATCTCCGTTTCGATCTTGGTATCGTTGGTTACGACTTCCAGCATGTCGCTCACGACGGCCATATCGACTTTCTTGGGAGCTTCGGGCGGCTTCTGGTCCTCGCGGGTAACCTCGACAATTTCCACTTCGACGGGAGCATAGCCAAGATCGACTTTCTCGATACGATGTTCCTTCGGAGTCACGGCGAATGCACCAATAACAAGTACCAACGCCACGACCAAACCGATTTCAAGGAAAAGACCCCGTTTGTTCTCCAGGTCGGCTTTCGGTGATTTCTTAATTTCCATTATTGTTCCTGTTTATTGTTATCCTTTCAAGTGACCCGAAGGCACACTAACTACCGACAAATATAGGGATAAAAAATCAAAAACAGCGCTTTCGGTCTGAAAAATCTTTATTTTTGACTAATTTTGTTCCCGAAAACTCCCTCACGACCGCTTTCCATGCCCCGACACGAATATCTTTACGGACAAACCCTGCCCCAATTGGAAGCTCTCTGCAACCGGTTGGAGATGCCCCGTTTCGCGGCGAAACAGATCGCACGCTGGCTTTACGACAAGCACGCGACGACGATCGAGGCGATGAGGATCATGCCGCCCATCTTGCGCAGGTATTGCGCGCACTTGTCCCACATGTGCAGCAGCGTGGTCTTCCACGTCGGCATCCGGTAGGGGGGCAGCTCCATGACGAACGGCGTTTCGTCCTCGGGGTAGAAGAACCGCCGCATGAGGCGCGCCGTCACCACCGCCACGAGGATTCCCAGCACGTAAAGCCCCGTCATCACCAGCCCGGCATGGGCCGAGAAGAAGGTTCCCGTGAGCAGGATATAGATCGGCAGGCGTGCGCTGCACGACATGAAGGGGGTGATCAGGATGGTGATGAGCCGGCTGCTGCGGCTTTCGATCGTGCGGCAGGCCATGATGGCGGGCACGTTGCAGCCGAACCCCATAATCATCGGAATGAACGACTTGCCGTGCAGGCCGATGCGGTGCATCACGCGGTCCATGATGAAGGCCGCGCGGGCCAGATAGCCCGAGTCCTCCAGAAACGAGATGAACAGGTAGAGGATCATGATCTGG
>OHGZ01001464.1_pt1 | contig 10664 bp, 9 predicted proteins | sample 1567851 | NCBI WGS metagenome assembly OHGZ01 (sample SAMEA3879563, study PRJEB24766) | human gut metagenome | biome: human-associated habitat; feature: feces | place: USA | collected 1985/1987 | reverse complement strand
TAATGCAAATATGTACGGATACGTTAGTCCGGAATTTACGCCTATGGAGAGTACAGGAACTTGTGAGTAGATTGATATTTATATCATCAAAAGCATACTCGTTGAAGTAGGAATGGAACATAGAAGTTTATAACTTTTTATAAGTTTTCAGTAACGCTATCATCTCCTATTTTTTCTTTGACTTTATTAACCATATCATTCGTTGACTTTTTACAGCGAGAATCAATTTCATAGTTAGTCTTTGGATCCTTCAGTAAAGCTAAATCTAATACACCACTCTTGAGGAGAGGAGCCTGTAGGTTTTCATCAATCCTAAACGGATATTTTTTCCCGCCACTTTCGTTTCTACCTGACCATTTAAATTTCACACTGTTATCATCATTAAGGGAAATCTCACATGTTCCATTGGCGACTGGAATTCCTTTCCAATTGGCAGTATCTTCGTCACCTACAGTATGGGAAATCCCGGCGATGGTGATAGTTTTTGCGGACTGCCAGTCATCTATTTTCTGTTTCAGCTTAACTGTTCTCGTTGCATCTTTGGGATCTTTTCCATCCAGATTTATATCTGCCATCATTTCGCCATACTCAGTGCGGACGTTTGCCAGGTCTGTTGATTCGCGGCTTCGTTCCACATATTTTGTGTAAGAAGGCGCCAGAAGTCCGACAAGAATTGCCAGGATTGCGACCACGACTACAAGTTCAACCAGAGTAAAGCCTTTATCTTTTTTTTGCATGTATTTTACCTGTAAATAAAAATGTTAAATAATAGTTATGCCGGGGGTAAAATATATACTTTACCACTTAAGCTTTTTTAAGAATGATAGCACAGAATCTGTTACTGTGCAATATTTGCAGAAAAAATATTTATTTACAGATACAGGGCAATCGTATGGATCATTTTTTCCACATCCAGTGGTTTGGCCAGATGTGCGTTCATGCCACAGCCCAGTGCATGGCGTACATCCTCTGCAAAAGCATTGGCGGTCAGTGCGATGATGGGAATGGAAGAAGCATCCGTCCTGTCAAGCTTCCGGATCTGGCGTGTGGCTTCGTATCCATCCATCAGAGGCATCATAATATCCATAAGTATTACATCAAATGTCCCCTCAGGATGACTGGAGAAAAGTTTCACAGCTTCCCTGCCATTGGATACTGCAGTTACCACAGCCCCTTCTTCTTCAAGGAGTACCTGTGCCACCTCTCGGTTTATCTCATTATCCTCCGCCAGCAGGATCTTTATGCCCTGAATGGAGTTTCGCTCAGATTCTGTCTCAGAAGAGATATCCGTTTCTTCTGCCTCTTCAAATGGCAGAGTGATCACAAAAGTACTTCCGATACCCGGAGTACTGGAAATCTCAATGGTACCCCCCATCTGTTCAAATAGCGCTTTGGCAATGCTCATACCCAGTCCGGTGCCATGATATACACTCCGGGCATCCACCTTCTCCTGAGTAAAGGGTTCAAAGATCTTCTCCAGATATTCTCTGCTGATGCCGATTCCCGTATCAGAGATCGTCCATCTGCAGACCAGTTTATGATCATGGGAAGGGAGAATATTGATCTCCGTATGGATCGCCCCATTCTCTCTGTTATACTTGATACAATTACTGTAAATATTCATCATGGCACGACGGAGGTGCAGAGGGCTTCCGTATACAAAGGGATGTTCGTATATCTCCGGTGCGATATGAACGGTGAAATCAATGCCGTTTTTCTGTGCCTGCATATCGATCAGCATCTGTGTTTCTTTTTCATATCTGATCAGATCAAAAGGTTCATGGTTGAGTACAAGTCCACCCTCCTCGATTTTGGACATATCCAGCACATCATTGATGAGAGAAAGCAGATGACTGGCCGAAATGAATGCTTTTTCACGATTATTTTTAAGGAATTTAACATCATTTTCATGTTTTTTATCAATTTCCAGCAGACCAATGATCCCATTCAGAGGTGTACGCATATCGTGGGACATACGGGAAAGGAAATTGGATTTCTCTGCATTGGCGCGTTCGGCAGTGTCAAGAGCTTCTTTAAGGAGCTTCTGGTGCCGGATCTCTGATTCCACCACATCGTCCACATTCAGAAATCCCAGAACAATGATACCGGAGTCTTCGTTTTTGATAAAGCGGAACTGATAGTAATGGATACCATCCCTGTCATTTATCCGGTAATTTCCCTTGTATTCGGACTGACCGGACAAAACACTCATTACATTACCCAGTTCCAGTGATTCTTCCAGCATTGTACGGTCATCCGGATATACACGCTGCCGGATATAATCTGAGAGGAAAAGATCATAGGGATATGTATCGTTGTGTTTTTTGTCTGGATCAGGGACATCATGGTCTTCCTGCTTGATCACAGAGAGAGTTTTTTCTCTGGGGTTGATCAGGTATACGTTCAGGTAGTTGCTGCTCAGTGTCTGGACAATACTTACCTGTGTCTCATAGGCTTCCTGTGTTCTGGTGACATCTTCACCGTAGAGGATTGCTTCCAGATGGTTGTTGGAAGGATTGAGCAGCAGTCTCGCCACATATTTGGAAATCCTGGCTATATTGTCATCGTAGAGACAGCGGGAAACCCTGGTGACTTCCACCTGACCGTCCTCATAGCTTTTCATCAGGGAACTGCGGCAAAATGCATTGATGAAATCGTTTCTGTCCTTTAATACCGGTATGAAAACAGCAGTCTCTGCGATAAAATGGTCAATGGAAGCGTCAGCATCCAGCCCATAGGCCAGGGCAGAGGTTCCTCCGATCTTCAGAATCTTATCATCTGTAAGGTCGAGATGAAAGTAGCCGGCAGCATGGGTAATGGATGCCAGAAGAGAGTGGAGCTGGTTTTCATAAATCTTGCGTGCTGTCACATCATTGTCTTCACAGGCCACTGCAATCACAAAATCCCGATAGTCATCGGCGTTTCCGTTTCTGGCAATGAGCAGATAATAGTAATGGACAGTATCTGTGACAAGCCTGAAATGGAATTTGAAAGAGGCTTCCTGAGAAAGTCTTTCCAGCAGGGTTTCATAATTCAGGTGTCTGGATACATAGGAACGCTCATCCGGATGAACATATTTCTGAATGAGAAAATCAAATGACAGTTTATAGTCTGAATTATCTTTAATATCGAGATCCGCAAAAGCATCAGTAAATCTGGAACGATATACGGAGATTTTCCCGGTTTCCCGGTTTACGCCATAAACAGACATGTAGTCAGAAGCAAGCAGGTTGATGGCACCCAGCAGACGGAGAGAGTTCTCACCTGTGGGAATAGACTTTGACAGGCTTTCTCCTTCGGCTACTGTGCTGAATACAAGTGCATGTCCTCTGCTGCCATCGGGCTGTACAGTCTCTACTGCATCAACTGTTTCATAAATATGGCGGATCGGATCCAGGTAAGTCTTTGGTCCCTGTATCCCCAGTGCTACAGGGCAGGGTGGGCATGGGGAATCAAGCCCCATAAGTGCCTTATAGCATTTCACTCCCGGCTGGAGATTGGGGTACAGCTGTTTGGCAGTGTCGTTATAGCTTAGGATATTATAGTCTTTGTCTATGCTGTAATATCCGGATGAGTGTGTGTTCATAATTTTGTACTCCTGATGTTTAGTATTTCAAAGTATACTCTTTTTACCAAAAAATAGCAATGATAATGGGGAAATTTATAAAAATTGTACAATGTTTCTGATGCCTGCACACGATTCCCAGGTTGACATCCCATCTGTCGTTTGCTACACTAAAATCACATATCTGACAAAGGAATGGGAAGTATGAAGAAGAAAAAAATTATAATTTTATCTATTATGATAATTGTGGTTGCCTTACTCCTTGAAGCGAGCATTTTGAAATATGTTAATGACAAAAATGCCCATAGAACATCAAAGGTGCTTCTTGATCGTGTGATTACTGTGCTTGATAAAAATGATGAGAGCAGGAACGAGCTGATCGAATCGTTAAAGGACGATTATATTGTAAGGGCTAAAGCTGTGTCATATATGATTGATGCTGATCCGGCGGTAGAATATGATGTGAATGAGCTGCAGAAAATAGCAAAATTAATGGCCGTTGATGAGATACATCTGTTTGATGATCAGGGAACTATTTACAGTGGTTCTGCGCCCAAGTATTTTGGCTATAATTTTGATTCCGGTGCGCAGATGGAGTATTTTAAGCCCATGCTTAAGAATAAATCGCTGACCATGTGCCAGGATGTTACTCCAAATACTGCAGAGGGAAAGAAAATGATGTATGCCATCACCTGGAATGAAGACGGAACCAAGATGATCCAGGTGGGAATTGAGCCAAAGAGACTTCTCAATGAAATAAAGCAGAATAACATTTCCAATGTAGTTGCCAGAATGCCGGTATATAAAGGCATTGAAATTATAGTTGCAGATGCGGATACACAGGTAATAGAAGGAGCCACGGACAGTAGCAAATTAGGGAAAAAACTGGAAGATGTGGGGATATCAGCGAATCCTGACAGTGATGACGGTGCGACTGTAACACAGATCAGAATGGATGGAAAGCACTGCAGATGCATGATGCGCCAGAATGATAACTATATTGTTTTTGTAACTGTAGAGGATTCATTTTATCAGCAGGGCGGCATGATTGCTATTTTTATAGTAGGCGCATATTTGGTACTGGCATCCTGCTGTATAACCTATATGTTTTCCAAAGTGATGAAAGAAAGACTGGAAAAAGAAAAACTGATATACACCTCAAATACGGATGAGCTTACCAGATGTTTAAACAGGCACGCATATGAAAATGATATGAAAAAGCTTAATCTTAGTGAGGAATGGGTATACATTTCTGTAGATCTGAACGGATTAAAACGGGCAAATGATTCTTATGGCCATATGGCAGGAGACGAGCTTATATGCGCAGCGGCAGATTGCATGAGAGACAGCTTTCATGAGTATGGAAAGGTATACAGAATCGGTGGAGATGAATTTGCAGTGATCATCACAGAGAATCCAAACCAGGTGGAAGAGCTGATACATAGCTTCGACTCCAATGTGGCAAACTGGCATGGAAAGTTTGTTGATTCAATGACTGTTTCGTACGGATGGGTTTTCAGCACAGAGAGAAACTGGGGTAGTGCATATGAAATTTCAAAAGCTGCAGATGCAAGAATGTATCAGAGCAAGGAACGCTACTATAAGGAAAGCGGTGCAGACAGAAGATAGGCAGGTTACAAAAAAGGAGCTGTCGGTAAATAAGCAAAATGCAGATGGCACATATACCTATAAAAACAATTGTAAAGTATATGCAAAAGTATCCAGTACAGTTTATCTTTATAGCAAACCAAATACACGAACTGTCTGGACCTCCGTTGACCTGAAACAGCGCCAGCTCTTTGATCTGGACTAATGCGTAATAATTTTACAAACTATAGTCAAATTAAATTCTATAAAAATGTCTTGAAACTACTGAAGAAGCATGCTAGTATAAAACCAAAGCATATTTCTCTTAAGTTTCAGGGCATTTTGCCATCTTATATTCTAAATTCATTTCAGAAATCCATGCTTTTAATTCCAATTAAATTAAAAAAGCAGGAGTTCTGAACAATTTAGAAAAGAGCAGTATGTTCTTACATTCCTGCTGACACAGGAGGTATTGTCTATGACAAAAAGAAAGAACAAAAAAGTCACTGCAAACCGTAATTACAAGGATACAGTATTCCGAAAACTGTTTTCTGACAGGAGAAATCTGTTATCTCTGTACAATGCAATCAATGGGACAGCGTATACAGATGAAACGAAGTTGGAGATTGTTACACTGGAAAATGCAATCTATATGGGAATGAAGAATGATCTGGCGTTTATCATTGATACGAATCTTTTTCTGTATGAACACCAGTCAACCTACAATCCTAATATGCCATTGAGGGATTTGTTTTATATATCCGGTGAATATCAGAAATTAGTGGACAGAAAATCCCTGTATTCATCAATACTGCTGAAATTACCGGCACCGAATTTTATTGTATTCTATAATGGAAAGCGGAAAATGCCGGACAGATGGACGAACTGTCTGTCAGAATCTTACGAAAACCAGCAGGGAGAGCCTAATCTGGAGTTAAAGGTAGTTACGATCAATATCAACAGGGACTGCAACAGGAAATTGATGGAGCAGTGCAGGATTCTTGGAGAATATGCGCAATATGTAGAAAAAGTACGTGAAAATGCGGAGACTATGAGCTTGGATTCCGCTGTAAAAGAAGCAGTGGATGAATGTATTCAGAAAGGAATTCTGGCGGATTTTCTCAGAGTCAACCGCGCGGAGGTTATTGCGATGAGTATATTTGAGTATGACAAAGAGGAAGAGGAACAGAAACTGCAGGCAATTTATGAAAAGCAGGGTGAATTAAGAAAGGCAAAAAGCATAGCCATCTCGCTTGCGCAGGAAGGAGAATCCATAGAAAGAATAGCAAGAATCCTTGGTGAAACGGAAAAAACGATTAAAGAATGGCTGGCTGAAACGCATTAAAATTGGTTCCGCAGTATCATCAATTGAATGTTACTGTGGAACCTTTTTATATTCGTCTGCTATTTTAGCCGGGTAAGTCGGATTTTATCTGCGTATCCCTGACAGTTCGTCTTCTATCCACTTATCTGTGTTGAAGTTACTGTCAAAGAACCTGACGATCACGCCGTAAGGTTCTGTATCGCTGTTGAATGCGTTGGCTTCATCAGTGTCTACGTGCATTGCCAGGTGATAATTTCTGTGGACTCTGACTACTACATCTGCGTAGATAAGTGCGCGTCCGTAGCTTTTGGTCAGGACGAAGACCTCGTCGTTGTCTTTGATATGCAGGGCAAGTGCTTCATCCGGAGTCATGTGGATGTGGCGTTTGGCTACGATGACCCCTCTGGGGATTTCGATATCACCGCATGGACCGGATAAAATACAGCCGGGAGTTCCTTCGATATCACCGGACTGGCGTATTACGCTTGGAATCCCCAGTTTTCTGGTGTCTGTAAGGGACATTTCTACCTGCGTGTCGCTGCGGAAAGGACCGAGAAGTGCCATGTTTTCGAAAGTACCTTTCGGTCCTTTGACAGTTACTCGTTCCTGGCACAGATATTGTCCGGGCTGGCTTAATTCTTTGATAAAATGTGGTTTGCTTCCTTCTCCGAATAATTTTTCAAAATCTTCCTGCGAGATATGCAGATGTCTGGCAGAAGTTTCTATAGGTATTTTGATGCTCATTTATTACAATACTCCCTCAATATGTTACTTGTATATGTCTGTCCGACATCCTGTTGCCTGATGGGATACAGAGCAGTTATACTTACTTTTTAGTGTATCTCTTTAATTGGAAATATGCAATGTTTATCTTGTAAGAAGGACAATTTTTATTATAAAATAATGTTAACTTACTTTTATCGGTTTACAAGGAGAAGTGTTCTGGGCTATAATAAGATACATTAGAATAACAGTTACTGTGAACGGAGTGAACAGTAACGAATAACAATTCTAAATGTGACAAAACAGAATGAAATAGTAATGTAATATCAGACTTATAGAATAATAACCAAGAAGGATTATTGAATGAGCAAAAAGAGATTTTCCGGGCTGCGTCTGATTCTTATGGTGCCTGTGGTGGTGCTTTTGGCCGGTGGACTGATCATCGGCGGGAGAGCTTTGCAGGAACCGGGGGAAGTAAGGACTCTTAAGAGACAGGAGGTAGCGCAGACGGATGAAGGACATCAGGAGTATTATTTCGGCCTTCTTAATGAGAATGAACAGAGAGGCTACCGCGAGATCCTGGAGGGGATCAGAAGCTTTGAGGATAAATTTTATCTGTCTCTCTCAGGAGATAATGAGATAGACAGAGTGTATCATGCAGTGCTGAAGGATCATCCGGAGCTGTTCTGGGTACATAACCGGGAGAAAGTTTATAAGACGACTTATTCGGGCAGAGATTACTGTCAGTTTTCTCCGGGATATACTTATACAGAGGAGCAGAGACAGGAGATCACGCAGGCTATGGAGAATGCGTATCAGGAGGTGTTATCGCAGATTCCGGATGGTGCTGATGATTACACGAAGGTAATGACTGTTTATACTTATGTCATAGACAATACAGAATATGTGGTCTCTGATGATGACCAGAGTATAGCAGGAGCTTTCTGGAAGAAACAGGCGGTATGTGCGGGCTATGCGGGAGCAGTGCAGTATCTGCTGGAGCGTCTGGATATCCCCTGTATTTATGTGGAGGGTGATGCTGCAAACAGTACCCAGGGACATGCCTGGAATATTGTAGAGCTGAACGGACAGTATTATTATGTGGATGCCACCAATGGGGACCAGCCGGACTTTCTGGAGGGTGATGCCACGCTGCTGGCAGAGCATAAGACAACGATCTATGATTATCTGTGTCCGTTCCCACAGGAGTACGAGGAGAATTATACGGCCTCTGATGAGTTTCCTGTTCCTGCGTGTACAGCGACTGACATGAATTTCTATGTGAGAAACGGCGCCTGTTTTGATACCTATGACTGGAGCAGTGTATATGACCTGTGCAGACTGCGCATTGACAGTGATGCTGCGGTGGTACGCTTTAAGTTTGGCAGCCAGGGGGCTTATGATGAGGCATATATGGATCTGATCGACAGTAATCATATCCAGAATATCGCAAAATATTATATGGAAGTCCATGGGCTGTCACAGATTTCCTATCATTACGGCGTGATCGACAATATGAAGACCTTATACTTCATGTTCTGACAGGTTTAGCTCAGATGTGTCAGTTGATGATAAGGAACGCTATAAATATATAACTAAAAGGAGTGACTGAAAATTATGGTTAATATGACAGATATATTTGGAAATGCGCTGAGTATTGCCGGGAGTTTTATGGATTCAGATCTGGTGAATCGTTTTATGATGGTAATATTTGCAGTGATCCTTGTGTTTGGAGTGCTGAACTGTATTCTGGGATACAGGCTTCTGCGTTTCTGGATGATGCTGGGAGGTTTTCTGGTAGGCGGCGGTCTTGCGCTGGTGGTTGTACATACAATGGGAATACAGGAGAAATCAACAATGCTGATCGCAGCACTGGCGGCAGGAGTTGTGTTCGCAGTGATTGCATTTCTGATCTATAAGGCAGGTGTGTTTATCCTGGCAGCAGGTATCGGCTGGGCGGCCAGTATTTATTTCCTGCATCCTACCAGCTCCGCAGTATTTTTTGCATGTATTCTGATCGGCGTAGCTCTTGGTTCCATGGCGGTGAAATACTGCAGGGAAGTGCTGATCGTGGCTACAAGTCTGATCGGTGGTATTATGGCAGGGGTTTCCCTTGCACAGCTTGGAAATTTGGCAGATATTCCCTATGGACTGGGAATGAGTGTGGGATTTGCAGTTCTGGGTATGCTGATTCAGTTTGCTATCAACAAACCGGTTTCTGATGAAGAGGATGAAGAAACGGTTGATGAAGAAAGCACTGAGCAGATTTACAGGCGAAATCAGGACCTGAGACAAGACCAGAGTTTTGAGCAGTCTCAGGACAGAGACATGGAGGAATCAATATATGCCAGAGGACAGAAAGGACAGGCGAGAAAAAATGGCAAAAGAAGCTAAGACAAATGCAATGAGAATGCTGGACAGACAGAAAGTTAAATATGAGGCGTTCTCCTATGAATGTGATGAATTTATTGACGGAATCCACAGTGCGGATAAGATCGGTGCTCCCTATGACCAGTCTTTTAAGACTCTGGTAATGGAAGGAAAGAGCGGCGGTTATTTCGTTTTTGTAGTTCCGATTGAAAAGGAAGTTGACCGTAAGGCGGCTGCAAAGGCTGTCGGTGAGAAGACAGTGGACATGATCCATGTGAAGGATATCACAAAGATTACCGGATATGTGAGAGGCGGCTGCAGTCCGCTGGGAATGAAGAAACCTTATCCTGTTGTGTTTGATGCATCTGCAGGAGAATTTGAAGAGATTTATGTGAGTGGCGGCCGTATCGGACTGACACTGAAGGTTCCCCTTGCTGATTTGCTTAAGGTGACAGGCGGAAAGCTGGCGGATATTATCATGAAGACAGAATAAAATAACAGGGTACGGCTAAGCCGTACCCTGTATTTTATTCTTTAGTTATCGGAAGCGTCCTCTTCGTTGATCTCGAATACGTGACGTTTCTTAGCCATCTCATCACTTGCCAGATATTCATCGTAAGTAGTGATCTTGTCGATCATGGTTCCGTTTGGAAGGATTTCCATGATACGGTTGGCTGTTGTCTGTACGAACTGATGGTCATGTGAGGTGAAAAGGATAACACCCGGGAATTTGATCAGACCGTTGTTCAGTGCTGTGATGCTCTCCATGTCGAGGTGGTTGGTTGGCTCATCAAGGATGAGAATGTTTGCACCGGAGATCATCATCTTGGAAAGAAGACAGCGGACTTTCTCACCACCGGAAAGAACGCGTACACGTTTGATGCCGTCTTCACCGGGGAAGAGCATACGTCCGAGGAATCCACGAACATAAGTAGCATCCTTGATCTCGGAATACTGTGTCAGCCAGTCTGTAATCGTAAGATCGTTATCGAATTCCTGAGTATTGTCTTTGGGGAAATAAGCCTGGGTGGTAGTGATTCCCCATTTGTAATTACCTTCATCCGGTTCCATTTCTCCAGTGATGATCTTGAAGAA
>OHGZ01001453.1_pt1 | contig 10769 bp, 7 predicted proteins | sample 1567851 | NCBI WGS metagenome assembly OHGZ01 (sample SAMEA3879563, study PRJEB24766) | human gut metagenome | biome: human-associated habitat; feature: feces | place: USA | collected 1985/1987 | reverse complement strand
AGGGTTTTGCAGACCCTTGCCTTACCACTTGGCTATGTCACCGGATAAGAGAAAACGGCGAGGTTCGCCGTTTTCTCTGTTTTTGGAGCGGGCGACGAGGCTCGAACTCGCTACCTCGACCTTGGCAAGGTCGCGCTCTACCAGATGAGCTACGCCCGCAAACGCAAGATTGATTATACCTGCGTTTTCCGGATTTGTCAAGCGCTAATTTGCATTTTCTGTATTTTGTTCTGCACCCTCTGTGCTCCCTGCGCCGCTCAGCAGCACCTCAATGATGCCGGCGTTCCCCGAATCCGGGTAGAAATTCACCGTCCACGGCTCCTTGCTTTCCGGCTCCACCTCGGCCTGTATCTGCCTCACCTGTGTGCGGACCTCCTCCGCCTGATGGTCGAAGTAGCCCACCTGCACCACCAGCTCCGCAACGTGGTTCCGTGCGGCCTCCCGCAGCAGATCCCCCAGAGCGGAGGTGCTGGTGATATGCACAATGCCCGCCACCTGAGCCGCCGTGCGGCGATAGCCGACGGTCAGCTGGATGGCGTCATAGTTCCGAGGTGTCTCGTCCACCGTATAGGTCAGGTACTCCACGACGTAGGCTCCCAGCGGCGTCTCCTTCTGCACCTCCAGACACGCCCGCTCCGCCGCCTGCGGGGCGGGAAGCCCACTGTCGTCGGGGTAGAGCCAGATGGTTCCCTCCTTGGCCCCGCCGCTGATCAGCACCAGCAGGGCATTCACCAGATCCTGATAGCTCTCCGCCCGGAGGACGGATCGGTCCTCGCTCTCGTAGTAGCTGGAGCTGTGGGGCTCGGTGACGCTGTAATCCCGGTTCAGCAGGGAGCCGCAGCCGGTAAGGGGCAGCATCAGCAGGGCCGCCGCCAGCGCCCATACACGTTTTCTCATGGCCGCACCTTACAGTCCGCCCGGCGCATATACGCCGAAGCCCTCGCCCAGTATCTCGTGGGCGTCGCAGACGATGACAAAGGCGTCTGGGTCGATCTCCTGCACCGCCCGCTTCACGGGGATGATCTGTGTCCGGGCGCAGGCGCACAGGATCACCTGCTTGTCCCTGCCGCTGTAAGCCCCCTTACCCTGCAAAAGCGTCACACCACGATCCAGCTCCAGCAGACGGCGGGTCAGCTCCTCATGGCAGTCGCTGATGATATAGGCCACCTTGGCGGCATTGGGGCCGTAGACCACCTTGTCGATGGACACGGAGATCAGAGACAGGGAGATCATGCCGTACAGCGCACGGGTCAGATCCCGGAAGATCAGGGCGTACGTCACCGTCACCAGAATGTCGATGGCAAGACACAGGGTACCGATGCTGAGGCTCTCCAGCTTCAGCTTCAGCAGCCGGGCCGCCAGCTCCGTGCCGCCGGTGGTGGCCCCCTCCCGCAGCATGATGCCGCAGGAGACGCCGATGATGACGCCGCCGTACAGACAGGCCAGAATGGGCTCCATAGGCTTGAAGGTATGCACCGCCGCCAGACCGTCGATCATCAGGGAGCTGACGGCCGTGGCATAGATAGAGGAGAACAGGAAATCCTTGCCGATGAACCGCCAGCCCAGCACGAACAGCGGCACGTTGAGGATGATGACGATGGTGCCGATGGGCAGGCCCGGCAGCAGGTAGTTGATGATCTGCCCCAGACCGGTGAAGCCGCCCACGCTGATGTGGTTTGGGTCAAACATCCAGTTGAACCCCACGGCATACAGGGCGCAGGACGCCGTGATGATGAGATACTGCGTCAGGACGTTCCGTTTCATAGGCTCCTCCTTTTTTCTTACAACAGGGTCAGCTGCTCCTCGCCCCGGTCCTCCGGCCGCAGGAGAGCGCCGGTACCGGGGATGCTGCGGGCCCGATAGCGGGGGAGATTCACGATACCGGACTCCTCCGGCGTGCAGACTCGTTGCAGCTGGTATTTGGGCTTCAGGGTCATGACCGCCACGCCCTGCGTGGAGCGGGTGGCCTTGGGCAGCAGCAGGGACGTGTGGAAGATCAGCGCCCTGGGCTCCGTGGACAGCAGCGCCAGCTCCCGATCCTCCGCCAGCGGCAGAATGGCCACCAGCCTGCTCTTGTCGGAGTAGGCCCCGGTGAGCTTGCGGCGGTTGGAGACGGTGGCGTAGGCCTTCATCTCCACACGGGCGATCTTGCCGTTTTCAAAGAAAAACAGCAGATGCCCGCTGTAATCCCCCGGCAGCACCATATATACCACGCTCTCGCTCTCGTCCATGCCCAGCTTCGCCGGCAGATAGTCTCCCAGCACCGAGGCCTTGCTGTCCCCGAACTCGCTGAGGCGGGTCTTGTAGACCTGACACCGGTCGGTGAAGAACATGACCTCGGCGGCATTGGTGGCCTCCGCCTGCTGGCTGGGGCCGTCGCCCTCCTTGTACTTCTGCTCGCCGCTCATCCGCAGGGACTGGGGCGTGATCTTCTTGAAATACCCCTCACGGGACAGGAACACGGTGACAGGATAGTCCTCCACCTGCTCCTCCTCCCGATACTCCTCCACCTCGTGGCTGTAAATGATCTCGGTTTTCCGGGGCTGGGCGTACTTCTTGCGTACCTGCGTCAGCTCCTCCACCATGATCCTGCGGATGCGGGCGGGCTTTTGCAGGGTGTCCTCCAGATCCTGGATCTCTCCCTGCAAGCTCTCCGTCTCCTGCACCCGCTTGAGGATGTACTCCTTGTTGATGTTGCGGAGCTTGATCTCCGCCACGTATTCCGCCTGCTTCTCGTCGATGCCGAAGCCGATCATCAGGTTGGGGATGACCTCGGCCTCCTCCTCCGTCTCCCGGATGATGGCGATGGCCTTGTCGATGTCCAGCAGGATGCGCTTCAGACCCAGCAGCAGATGCAGCTTCTCCTTCTTGCGGGAGAGGATGAAGTACACCCGCCGCCGCACACACTCCGTGCGCCATGCGATCCACTCCTCCAGCAGGGCCTTGACTCCCAGCACACGGGGCATCCCGGCGATGAGGATGTTGAAGTTGCAGGACTGGCTGTCCATCAGGGGAGTGGACTTGAACAGCTTGGCCATCAGCTTGTCCGGGTCGGTGCCCCGCTTGAGATCAATGGTCAGCTTCATACCGGCAAGGCCGGTTTCATCGCGCACATCGCTGATCTCACGAATCACGCCGGCCTTGACGCGGTCGATGATCTTATCGATAATCGCCTCGATTGTGGTGGTCGGCGGGATCTGGGTCACATCGATACAGTTATTTTCCTTATCATAGGCGTATTTTGCACGCACACGAATGCCGCCGCGGCCGGTGCGGTAGATATTTTCCATCTCCGCGCGGTCGTAGAGGATCCGGCCGCCGCCCGTAAAATCCGGCGCTTTGAGTGTGTCGGCCACATCGTGCTCTTCATCCTGCATCAGAGCAATTGCCGTTTCGCAGACTTCTTTAAGATTGAAGGGGCAGATAGAGCTTGCCATACCGACGGCGATGCCCGTATTTGCGTTGACCAGGATCGACGGGAAGGTAACCGGAAGCAACGTCGGCTCTTTTAATTTTCCGTCGTAATTATCCACGAAATCAACCGTATCTTTATCAATATCACGGAACAGCTCATTGCAGAGCGGATCGAGCTTTGCCTCGGTATAACGGGAGGCAGCCCACTGCATATCACGGGAATACGCTTTACCGAAATTCCCCTTGGAATCAACATATGGGTGCAAAAGCGCCTCATACCCGCGGGAGAGGCGCACCATGGTATCATAAATCGCCGCGTCGCCATGGGGGTTGAGCTTCATCGTGCTTCCGACGATATTGGCCGATTTGGTACGGGAACCGGTCAAAAGCCCCATCTTATACATTGTGTATAAAATCTTCCGATGTGAGGGCTTAAAGCCGTCGATCTCCGGGATCGCGCGGGATAAAATCACGCTCATCGCATAAGGCATATAGTTTGTTTCCAGCGTATCTGTAATGCGCTGATTGACTACCTCGCCCGCGCCGAGAATATGGGCGTTTAAATTGATCTCATTCTTTTTTACCGGATTCTTTTTGCTTTTTCTGGGAGCCATAATAAAATGTCCATCCTTTCACAGCCTGAGAAAATCGGATGTTCCGTTTCCCGAATCAGCTAACATCCGTTAAATCAAGATACAGATGCCCGTTATCCGCAATATGTGTTTTGCGTGCCGCCAGATTGTTGCCCAGCAGCATATCGAACATCTGAGAGGTTGCTTCCGCCGCATCCGGCTCGATCTGGATGAGTCTGCGCGTGGCAGGGTTCATCGTGGTGAGGCTCATCATATCCGCGTCATTTTCACCAAGGCCCTTGGAGCGCTGGATATCCGGCTTGGGGCGGCAGTCGCCAAGCTCTGCGAGCACAGCTGCCTTCTCCTTCTCGGTATAGGCGAACCAGGTCTGGCCTTTATGATTGATTTCATATAAGGGAGATTCCGCGATGAATACCTTCCCCTCGTCGATGAGTGTCGGCATCAGGCGGTAAATCATTGTGAGCACGAGGGTACGGATCTGAAAGCCATCCACGTCGGCATCCGTGCAGATAATCACTTTATTCCACCGCAGCAAATCTAGATTGAAGGAAGAAAGCTCCTTGCTCGCCTTGCTTCTCACCTCTACGCCGCAGCCGAGGATTTTTATGAGGTCCGTAATAATCTCGCTTTTAAATATCTTATCGTATTCACATTTTAAGCAGTTGAGGATTTTGCCGCGCAACGGGATGATTGCCTGAAAATCCGGATCGCGCGCCTGCTTACAGGAGCCGAGCGCCGAATCGCCCTCCACGATGAACAGCTCTCGCTGCCCAACATCCTTGCTGCGGCAGTCAACAAATTTAGCCACGCGATTGGTCATATCGTTGGAGCTTTGCAGCGTTTTTTTGAGGTTTTGCCTTGTTGTCTCCGCCTTAATACGGCTGCGCATATTGATGAGCACCTGCTCGACGATCTTATCTGCCTCTAGGCGGTTTTCAATAAAATAGACCTCCAACTGATGGCGCAGGAACTCCGTCATGGCCTCCTGGATGAATTTGTTGGTAATGGCCTTCTTCGTTTGGTTTTCATAGGATGTCTGCGTGGAGAAGGAGGATATGACGAGGATCAAACAATCCTCCACATCCTGAAAGCTTATTTTGCTATCGCTCTTGAGATATTTCCCGTTTTGCTTGAGGTAAGCGTCGATTTGAGAGACAAAGGCACTGCGCGCGGCCTTTTCCGGCGCGCCGCCGTGCTCCAGGAAGCTGGAGTTGTGGTAATACTCCTTTCTCTGCTTCTTGTTTGAAAAGCAAAGCGCCGCATTAATTTTCACCTTATAATCAGGCTTGTCCGCCCGATCGCGGCCCTTGCGCTCCGTCTGCCAGAACTGCACGCTGCTGAATGCATCCTCCCCAGCAAATTCCTTCACATAATCGGAAATACCGTTTTCGTAAAAATACTCGTAGGTTGCAAAACCCTTCTCCGTCTGATCCCGCAGGATAAAGCGTACTCCGGCATTGACAACGGACTGCCGCATGATTGTCTCCTGATAATATTCCAGCGGCACATTGATATCCGTAAACACCTTGAGATCGGGCCGCCAGCGAATCGTGGAGCCGGTATCCTTCTTTTGATATGGCTCCTTGACGAGCTCTCCGGCGGGTTCGCCATGCTCAAAGTGCATTTTATAGCACCAGCCGTCCCGATGCACCTCTGCATCCATATATTCCGAGGAATACTGCGTTGCGCAGAGGCCCAGTCCATTCAGGCCGAGGGAGTATTCATAGCTGCCGTCGCTGTCGTTGGTGTTATATTTTCCGCCGGCATAAAGCTCGCAGAACACCAGCTCCCAGTTGTAGCGCCCCTCCTTCTCGTTCCAGTCCACGGGACAGCCACGGCCCTGATCCTCCACCTGAATGGAGAGATCGGCAAAGCGGGTCACGGTGATGAGCCGGCCATAGCCTGCACGGGCCTCGTCGATGGCATTGGAGAGGATCTCGAACATGGCGTGCTCGCAGCCCTCCAGCCCGTCGGAGCCGAAGATGACGCCGGGCCGCTTGCGGACCCGGTCCGCCCCCTTCAGACTGGAGATACTGTCGTTGTCATAGGTTTTCTTCTTGGTCATATATGCCTCCTGCCGGGATAGCTCCCGGTATCGTTCCTTGCAGGCCCACAGAACTTTTTCGGTGGGCAATAGAAACATTTTATCGCATTTTTCCCTTTCTGGCAAGGGTCAGCGTCACCTTTTCCCCCAAAGGGCATTTTGCCCCCTTTTATGAGAAAGTCAACACAGGGCTTGCATTTTGCGGGGAAAGGGTCTAAACTTGTTGTGTATGTTCTGCGTATCACTCAGGAGGAAAGAACCATGATCCATATCACCGAGGTCACGACCAAGGCACAGCTGCGCCAGTTCGTGAACTTCCCCATCGACTTATATAGAGACGTTCCCCAGTACATCCCCGGTACATACAGCGACGATCTGGCAGACTGGGACCGTGAGAAAAACCCCGCCTTCAGCTACTGCGAGGCCCGTTGCTGGCTGGCCAGCCGGGATGACGGCACGCTGGTGGGCCGCATCGGCGCCATCCTCAGCCGTAAGTCCAACGACAAGTGGGGTACCCACCGCCTGCGTTTCACGCAGGTGGACTTCATCGACGACCGGGAGGTATCCGCCGCCCTGTTCCAGACGGTGGAGGACTGGGCCCGTCAGCTGGGCTGCACGGAAGTCCACGGCCCTCTGGGCTTCACCGACATGGACCGGGAGGGGATGCTGGTGGAGGGCTTTGACCGCACCAGCTGCTTCTTTACCTATTATAACCACCCCTACTATATTGACCACCTGACGGCTCTGGGCTACGGCAAGGACGTGGACTGGACCGAGAATCTCATCTCCGTCCCCACGGACCAGCGGGTCATCCAGCGCTGGGAGAAGATCGCCGCCTATGTTCTGAAGCGGCAGCGCCTGCACATCCATCAGGTGCGCAGCCGTCTGGAGTACCCGCCCCTGATCCGGAAGGTATTCGAGCTGGTGAACGTGGCCTATGCCCCCCTGTACGGCACCGTGGAGCTGTCGGACGACCAGATCCGCAAGTACGCCGGGAAGTTCGCCCCCCTCATCAGGCCTGAGCTCACCTGTTTCGTCATGGACGAAAATGACGATCTGGTAGCCTTCGGCGTGGCGGCCCCCAGCATCGCCGCTGCCCTGAAAAAGCACGACGGCCGCCTGTTCCCCACCGGCTGGGCAGATGTGCTGAAGGCCTTCCACCGCAACGACACCATCGATCTGTTGCTGATCGCCGTGCGTCCCGACCTCCAGAAAAAGGGCGTCAACGCCGTCATCATCAGCAAGGTCATGCACGGCTGCTTCAAGATCGGCGTAAAGCAGGCGGAGACCGGCCCCATGCTGGAGACCAACGAGAAGGTCCAGACCCAGTGGCAGGACTTCCCGCTGGAGCAGCACAAGCGTCGCCGCTGCTTTGTGAAGGTGCTGACCCCCGCACCGCAGGAGTCTGCCGCTGCAGCCACCGCCCCTGCCGGAGCGGCAGAGTGATCGCTTCCTCCAAGCATAACAGCGCTCCACCGTCATAAATGACGGTGGAGCGCTGTGCTTTTCAGCCTTAATCGTCGTCCTTGGCCTTCTCCTTTTCGGATAGCTCGTCAAAGGGTACCAGACAGTTGTGGAGCTTCCCCAGATCGTTGCGGCTGGCCGGGTCCGTGGAGCCGCTGTAACAGTAGCCCTCGGTCCGCATATAGGCATTCCAGCGGCGGTGTTCGATGACACGCAGCAGCTGCTTTTCCTCCTCCGTCCGCTCCGCCGGAGGCTTATCTGCACCGGGTACACCCAGCCGCAGCTTCAGCCGATGGTGGATGACCGAGGCGATGGAGGAACGATAGTTGAACTCATAGCGCCAGAACACGTCCTCGTCTCCCCATTTCAGGTGCCGGGTCAGCGCCTCCGCTTCCAGCTGGGAGTGGAGGATGTTGCTCTCGGAGTACAGCATATCCCGTGCGCCCAGAAAATGCAGGTCGTATGGGGTACCCCGGTAGTCGGTGACGGAGGTGAGAGCCACCGTCTTGAAGGGGTCCTGCACCACCGCCAGAATATAGGGGTGGAGACCCCGGCGCTGGCACAGCTCCCGCAGCCGCACCGCCGCCTCGATGTTCCGGGTGTCGCTGCCCAGCGCCACAAACACATATGTCAGCTGCGGCAGCGTCTGCACCAGCTCCAGAAATTCCCGGCTCTCCAGCCGCATCCCGGCGTGTATGCGGATATCGTACTGGGCCTCGCCGGGGATGCACCGTCCGTTGTGCTGGCGGTCCATCAGCTCCGGGCAGCGATAGGTGAACAGCTCCCGTGCGTTAGGCCGGGCGTCCACGGCGGTGAGCCGCAGGTCGTAGCCGTCCATCTGGCCGAACCACGCCAGCGCCTTCAGCATCTCCGTGCCGTACTGGCCCAAGCCCAGCAGCAACGCCGAGATCTGATGCCTGCCCTCCGGCAGAGGAGCCGCCGTCTCGAAGAGCTTCTCCCCCTGCTGATACAGCAGCAGCTGCACCAGTGAGCGCACCTCGTTGACCCGGCGGATCCGCATCCCGTGGGGATCGGCGGACTGGAACAGCAGCTCACTCTCGGCGCCGGTGGCGAAGAGATAGAGATGCATATTGGAGCGGGTCCCCCACCGGCGGGTCAGCAGCACCGCCTGATGGATGTTCTCTGCCTTGTCCCGGCCCAGCAGGAAGAAGTAGACCGGGCGGGAGCGGTCAGAGCGCCGCAGCCGCAGCAGGGCGATGTCCGCCTTGAAGCAGGCGGCCCCCAGCCGGTGGGCGGCAGCCATCTGCTCCCCGAACTCCTCGCTCTCGTTTTCATAGACGTCCGTAAAGACAATGAGTCCCTTGGGATGGGCCGCCTTGATGCTGCCCGCCAGATACAGGGAGTCCTCGTTGAGCTCGGAAAAGACATACAGCTCCGTGCAGCGGCGGAAGGCATAGCGCCACAGGGCGGACAGATTCTTGAAGAAGGACAGCACCACACTGAAGGTCAGCAGCGGGCTCACCAGATACACCACAATGGCGGCGCCGAAATAGAGGTCGCTCCACACCGCCGGCCGGCTCATGGCGAACTCGTGGATGGGATCCAGCTCGCCGTCCAGCACGAACATCCGCAGGGTGTGGTGTACGGCTCCCAGCAGCGCCTTCAGCCACGACAGGTGCTCCCCGGCGTAGGCGGCGGCGTACATGGGCAGGTGCAGCAGAATGCCGCAGGTGAAAAAGCAGACCAGCAGCACCTTCAGGGTCTCATTGCCGCCGGAGGGGCGGGACCTGCGGCGCAGGGAGCGCAGCAGCAGCCCCAGCGCCGCCAGCAGCAGCGCCAGAACGCAGCAAAGGAGGATCTGTGGCATGGCAGGCGGCTCCTTTCCGATCAAATCAACATCAGGGGTCCATCCCCTGGATGGCATGAGCGATATATTGTTATTGTACCCCGCCGGGGGCAGGTCTGTCAATGCGGAAGGGCCGCTGTTTTTGCCCACCGGGGAGGCAAGGCCGTTTTCCCTTGCGCCGGAGCGGGGATTTTGCTATAATGCAGGGAGCAACAGGCCGCTGCGGGCGGCAGGGGAGGGCTGGGATGTTCAAACGGATGTATCTGGAGATCACCAACGTGTGCAATCTCCGGTGCGCCTTCTGCCCCGGCACCCAGCGGCCCCGGCGGTTCATGACGCCGGAGGAATTCCGGCAGTTGGCGACCCGGCTGCGGCCCTACGGGACGTATCTCATGCTCCACGTCATGGGGGAGCCGCTGCTGCATCCCCAACTGGCGGAGCTGCTGGATATCGCCGGGGAGCTGGGCTTTCGGGTGTGCCTTGTGACCAACGGCACGCTGCTTCCCCGGCAGCTGCCCACACTGGAGGGTTCCCCGGCCCTGCACAAGCTCAGTGTCTCCCTCCACAGCTTCGAGGGAAACGGACGGCAGGATGCCGCCGCCCCGTATCTGGAGGGTGTCTGGCAGGCGGCGCAGCGGCTCAGCAGCCGGGGCGTCCTGTGCGCCCTGCGGCTGTGGAACGGCGGCGGACTGGACCGGCGCAACGAAGAGATCCTGTCCTTTCTCTCGGAAAAGCTGGGCCGGGACGTAACGGCCCTGCCTACGGACCGTCTGGGCAACCGGCGGCTGGGGGAGGGGCTGTTTCTGGAGCCGGGGGAGCGGTTTGACTGGCCGGATCCGGCGGCTCCGGACAGCGGCACGGAGTTCTGCCACGGCCTGCGGAGTCAGATTGCCGTGCTGTGCGACGGCACGGTGGTTCCCTGCTGTCTGGACAGCGAGGAGCGGCTGGCGCTGGGAAACCTGCACCGGCAGGAGCTGGCGGAGATACTGGCCTCCCCACGGGCCACAGCCATGGCGACGGGCTTTTCCCGGCGGCAGCCGTCGGAGGAGCTGTGCCGCCGCTGCGGCTACGCTGCACGGTTCAGCCGATGAGGGGCATCGGACGGATGATAGGAGCGATATGGAAGAACAGATCCTAAAGCAGCTGGCCCAACCGCTGCTGGCATGGTATGATATCCACCGGCGCATCCTGCCGTGGCGGGAGGAGGTATCCCCCTACCGAACATGGGTGTCGGAGATCATGCTCCAGCAGACCCGTGTGGCGGCGGTGCTGCCGTATTTTCAGCGGTTCATGGAGGCCTTCCCCACGGTGGAGGCCCTGGCCCAGGCCGACACGGAGCGGCTCATGAAGCTGTGGGAGGGGCTGGGCTATTACAGCCGGGCCAGAAATCTGCAAAAGGCGGCACAGGAGATCACGGCGCTGGGCGGCTTTCCGGACACCTATGACG
>OHGZ01001444.1_pt1 | contig 10844 bp, 9 predicted proteins | sample 1567851 | NCBI WGS metagenome assembly OHGZ01 (sample SAMEA3879563, study PRJEB24766) | human gut metagenome | biome: human-associated habitat; feature: feces | place: USA | collected 1985/1987 | reverse complement strand
AAAGCCAGCTAAGAAAAAAGTAGCTATAGGACTTGTTGCTTCTGCAGCATTATGTGCATTTATCTGTGGTGTTACAGAACCATTTGAATTTGGTTTCATGTTCCTTGCTCCTGGACTCTATGTTATCTATGCACTTCTTTATGGTATATTTACAATGATTACAGTTGCATTAGGCTTCAGAGCAGGATTTAGTTTCTCAGCAGGTGCTACTGACCTGTTATTCTCATCATCTCTTCCGGCAGCACAGAAGACATGGTTGATAATTCCTCTTGGTATAGCAGCATTCTTCGTATTCTATTTCGTATTCTTATTTGCCATTAAGAAATGGGATTTAAAGACTCCTGGCAGAGAAGATGATGATATAGAAGCAGAAAAGAAAGTTGAACTTGCAAGTGACGATTATACAGCAATTGCAAAGACAATTCTTGAAGGCTGTGGTGGAAAAGAGAATATTGCAAGCATAGATAATTGTATTACAAGACTGAGACTTGAAGTAAAGGATATTACACTTGTTAATGATAAGGTTATTAAATCAGCTGGTGTTGCTGGTGTTATGAAACCTGGAAAGACATCTGTACAGGTTATTATAGGAACTAAGGTACAGTTTGTTGCGGATGCATTTTCTAAGCTTTGTGAATAATTAAAATGTAAAAATAAAGATAATAAAAAAATCCCCGGTAAGACTGCCAGAACAGCAGCTTATCGGGGATTATTTCATGTATTACTTTACCATGTTTAAAAATTCTTCATCAGATATTTTGGAATTCATTACAGCATTCTTAATTGCAGCGGACATAACGCGGGCAGCAAGTGTTCCTGCAAAGTTGATATCAACATGTACAGCTTCGCTGACGCCTCGTTTTGCAGTGCTTGCAGCATAGATTGTATCTCCGTCTGCCATTGTGCCGACCGGATTAATGCAGCGTGCATACGCATTTCTTGCCATAGATGCAATCTTGTTAAGTTCAGCCTTGTTAAATGCAGCGTTGGTTATAACTGCACCGATTGTTGTGTTGCCTGTGAACATATCGCGAGGTGCCATGAACTGATAGAGTGCTTCTTCACAGCTTACATACTCGGTTCTGTCAGCGTTCTTAAGTCCGGCAAGCTTTTTACCGGTTTCATAATCTGATATATCGCCAAGTGCATTTACAACAACAATTGCTGTCATTATAAATGTGCCGGCTTTCACTGAATATATTCCAAGTCCTGACTTTTCAGCCTGCTTCATTCCCATAATCTTGCCGACAGTTGCACCTGTTCCGGCACCGACACAGCCCTGAATGGGTTCGCTGCTATCCGAATTGGCAGCGGTGGAAGCATCAGTATTGACAACACCGGCCTTCATAAGTGCCTGCATGCAGGCCTCATATCCCATAGTACTGTCCGGGCGTATTTTAGAGCTTCCATATCCAAGATCAAATATGCAAGACTGACATACAAGCGGAACAAGTGAAACGCCTGTGTTATATCCTATACCATGTTCTTCAAGACATGTCATAACTCCGTCAGATGCGGCAAGACCGTATGCTGAACCACCTGACAGCACGATGGCATTAATCGGATTGTCAGCAGTCATAGGCATAGTAAGAGGTGTTTCTCTTGATGCCGGACCGCCGCCGCTTATGTCACAGCCTGCTGTTGCTCCGTCCGGGAAATATATAACAGTTACACCAGTGCCAGCTTCCTTATTGGAAGCATGACCTAATCTAAAATCATTAATATCATTAACTGAAATCTCTGTAAACAAAACTAATCCTCCGTTGATTAATGTCCGATTTGTTCAATCAAAGTGACTGGTTAATTCTGGTTAAGCTTAAGTGCAGCATATAATGCACGGGAAACCACACTGGCAACAATAAAGCAGATACCTGCCTCAATAAGTCCCTGAACACCAACAAATAATACTACGAATATAAGTGGGTTCTTAGCTCCGAGTGCAGTAACGAAGGCCTGTACATAATCTGTATTATAGAAGAAGAGAACAAGTGAACTCATGAATAATAAAGTATTAAGTAAAGGACAGCAAAGACTTGCTATATAATAAGAAAATTTCTTAACTCCCTTAATACTGTGAAGTCCCTTGAATATAAGTCCTGTAAGGAAGCCTTCAAGAGTTCTTGTTACTACTGTTGTTACAAATGTACCAAATGGATTAATTCCGAGAAGAACAGTTCCCATTGCGCCTCCAACGAAGCACTGATAAAAGCTTGTAAGTCCAAATGCCAGACCACAGATTAAACCGCCGACAGGTCCTAAGATGATAGCACCTACAGCTACAGGAACAGTTAAAAGGGTGATAGAAAGTCCAGGGGTACGGATGTAGCCTAATGGGGTCAGTGACATAACGAGTATGACCGCAACCATAAGTGCCAGCTCCACCATGTACTTAGTGTTGAACTTCGATGCAGAAGTCCGAGTTGCATTAATAGTATTCATATTGTCTCCTTTGCGGAAAGGTATGCAGCCCTTCCGGCTTGTTAAGATACATCTCCGAAAAATGGATGACGTTCGCGCGTATAATAACATATATATTGTTATAATTCAAACATTCTTTATAAATTATTTATAAAAATACATTTGACATTAATTTACTATGATGGAAATCAGTGTTATTATAAGAAACGCTTATTTATTATTGAAAGCAGATTTTTTGAAAATATTTATCAATAAAGATGGGAGAGTGTTTATGAGCAGAATTATTAAAAATGTGCTGCCATACTGGAAGTCGATAGTGCTGGTATTTGCACTGCTTATTGTTCAGGCGGTGTGTGACTTGTCGCTTCCTGCGTATACTTCAGATATCATTGATACAGGTATACAGAATGGGGGCATAGAGCATACTGTGCCAGAAAAGATTACTAAGGAAGAATTTGACACTGCGAAGCTTTTTATGACAGAGGAAGAAGTACAGCTGTGGGAACAGTCATATTCTTATAATGAAAATGATAATGTCTATGAATTAAGTGTCAAAGGTTCTAAGAATAAGACTGATTTAGATGACACACTTTTTACAGCACTTATAATTAACAACCAGATGTCTTCAGTGACTGAAAGTGCATTCAAGAGCCGTATGGCAGAGCAGATGCATGTAAGTGAGGAGCAGCTGTCCAATGTTTCAGTAGAAGATATTGGAAAGTCTATGGGCGTGGAGCTTACTACATTTACACAGATGATGGAAGATGCAGATGGCAATGAAGTTGAAACTACATGCGTAGATATGAGACAGATAGTGAAGGCTATGAGTAAGGACGATATCCTTTCTATGCGAAGTGAATTCCAGAAGACTATTGATACTATGGGAAAAACTCTTGTTTCGTCTATGGGCGTTGCTTATGCAAAGAGCATGGATGACAAGGCAGGAATGGACATGGATTCTATCCAGACTAAGTATCTGTGGGCAGCTGGTCTTAAGATGGTTGCCATGGCACTTCTTATGGCGGTTACTTCTGTATGTATAGGCTTCCTTGCATCAAGAGTTGGTGCAGGCGTTGCAAGAGATATGAGAGGAAAACTGTATTCTAATGTCATGGGATTCTCTAATGCTGAGATGGACAAATTCTCCACAGCGTCACTTATCACAAGGACAACTAATGATGTACAGCAGGTTCAGATGGTTACGGTTATTATGCTGAGAATGATTCTGTATGCACCAATTCTTGGTGTTGGAGGAATTATAAAGGTTGTTGGAACGGGAGCCGGCATGGGCTGGGTTATAGTTATGGCTGTTGTGGTTATCATTGCATTTGTAATGCTTCTTATGGTAATTGCGATGCCTAAGTTCAAGCTTATGCAGAAGCTGGTTGATAATGTCAATCTTGTATCCAGAGAGATTCTTACGGGTCTTTCTGTAATAAGAGCCTTTGGAAGAGAGAAGAAGGAAGAGGAAAGATTTGACGAAGCTAATAAAAAGCTTACTAATACAATGCTCTTTACTAACAGAACAATGACATTCATGATGCCAAGCATGATGCTTATTATGAATGGTTTATCAGTTCTTATCGTGTGGGTTGCCGCACACAGAATTGATGCCGGAGTTATGCAGGTAGGTTCTATGACTGCATTTATAACATATTCGATGCTTATAGTTATGTCATTCCTTATGCTTACAATGATGTCTGTAATGCTTCCAAGAGCGATGGTTGCAGCTGACCGTATAGATGAAGTTATTAATACACATTCTTCAATAGAAGACTCTGAGAATCCTGAGACAATTGAGTCTGCAAAGGGTGTAATTGAGTTTAATCATGTTAATTTCATGTATCCGGGTGCTAAAGCGAACGCACTTGAGGATATTACATTTAAAGCAGAGCCGGGTAAGACTACAGCTATTATAGGAAGTACGGGCTGTGGAAAGTCAACGCTCGTTAATCTTATTCCAAGATTGTATGATGTTACAGGAGGAAGCATTACTATTGATGGTCATGATATAAGAAATATCTCTATGCATGACCTAAGAAGTGAGCTTGGTTACGTGCCTCAGAAGGGAATGCTTTTCTCTGGTACTATTGCAAGTAATTTAAGATTCGGCAATCCTGATGCAAGCGATGAAGATGTCGTTAAGGCAGCACAGATTGCACAGGCAACTGAGTTCATTGATAATAAGGCTGAGAAGTATGACAGTCCTATAGCACAGGGCGGTACTAATGTTTCAGGCGGTCAGAAGCAGAGACTTTCGATTGCAAGAGCAATAGCAAAGCACCCAAGAGTGTTTATATTTGATGACAGTTTTTCAGCACTTGATTTAAAGACTGATGCAATTCTTCGTAAGGAGCTTGCTGCAAATGTGTCTGATGCCACTGTTATTATTGTAGCTCAGCGAATCAGCACAATCCTTCATGCAGATCAGATTCTTGTTATGGATGATGGTAAGATTGTTGGCAAGGGAACGCATGAAGAACTTATGAAGACATGTGAGACATATCAGCAGATTGCAAGTTCACAGCTTTCTGCTAAAGAGCTTGGAAAGGAGGCCTAGTCAGTATGGAAGATAATAAAAATATCAAAATGCCACCGAAAAGAAGAATGGGACCTCCGGGAAGAGGAATGGCACCTGTTGAGAAAGCCAAGGATTTCAAAGGATCAATAGGAAAGCTTATAAGATATATTGGAAGCTATAAGATTGCGATAATATTTGTTGCAGTTATGGCTGTATGTTCAACAGTATTTTCTGTTATAGGGCCGAAGGTTCTTGGTAAGGCAACTACAGCTCTGTCAGAAGGTCTTGTAAAGAAAATCGGTGGAACTGGCGGAATTGACTTTGGAAAGATTGGAACAATTCTTATATTCGTGCTTTGTCTGTATGCCGCAAGTGCAGTATTTAACTTTGTACAGGGCTGGATAATGACAGGCATTACACAGAAGGTCTGCTACAGATTAAGAAAAGAAATCAGCGAGAAGATTAACCGTATGCCTATGAAGTATTTCGAGAGCAGGACATATGGTGAGGTGTTATCAAGAATTACTAACGATGTTGATACACTTGGAATGGGACTTAACCAGAGTATTACAACAATCATTACATCTTTAACTACTATGATTGGTGTTCTTGTTATGATGTTAAGCATTTCACCGCTTATGACACTTATTGCGGTTATAATACTTCCAATATCAGTGGGACTTGTTTCTTTCGTTGTTAAGAAGTCACAGGGATATTTCAAAACACAGCAGGAGTATCTTGGACATATTAACGGACAGATTGAGGAAACTTATGGCGGACATATGATTGTTAAGTCATTTAATAAAGAAAAGGATATGGTTGATTCATTTAACAAGACTAATGATGTCCTTTATGGTTCAGCATGGAAGTCACAGTTCCTTTCAGGAATGATGCAGCCAATCATGATGTTTGTAGGTAACTTAGGTTACGCATGTGTTGCATTAACCGGCGGTCTTCTTGCTATTAAAAATGTTATAACAATCGGTGATATTCAGGCCTTTATCCAGTATGTGAAGAATTTCACACAGCCAATCCAGCAGATTGCCCAGGTTATCAATCAGGTACAGTCTATGGCAGCAGCTTCTGAGAGAGTATTTGAATTTCTTGATGAAGAAGAGGAAGACCAGACTGTTAAGAATCCTGTTTCTACAGAAGGAATTAAGGGCGAGGTTGATTTCGAGCATGTAAGATTCGGATACAATGAGAACCAGACTATCATCAAGAATTTCAGTGTAAATGTTAAGCCTGGACAGAAGGTTGCTATCGTTGGACCGACAGGTGCAGGTAAGACCACTATTGTTAAACTGCTTATGAGATTCTATGATGTTAATGATGGAGCTATTCTTGTTGATGGACATAATGTTAAGGATTTCAACAGAAGAGAATTAAGAGACGCATTTGGAATGGTTCTTCAGGATACATGGCTCTATAAGGGTACAATTATGGAGAATATCAGATACGGAAAGCTTGATGCAACTGATGAGGAAGTTATTGCAGCAGCCAAGGCAGCTAACGCCCATCACTTTATTGAGACTCTTCCGGGCGGTTATGATTGTGAGCTTAACGAGGACGCAAGCAATGTCTCACAGGGACAGAAGCAGCTTCTTACAATTGCAAGAGCAATCCTTGCAGATAATCCAATCCTTATTCTTGATGAAGCAACATCTTCTGTTGATACAAGAACAGAGGAGCGAATCCAGAAGGCTATGGATAATCTGATGAAGGGCAGAACAAGCTTTATTATTGCACACAGACTTTCAACTATTAAAGACGCTGATGTGATTCTTGTTATGAAGGATGGAGATATTGTTGAGCAGGGAACTCATGATGAGCTTCTTGCAAGAAACGGTTTCTATGCTGACCTTTATAATTCGCAGTTTGAGCAGGCTTCTTAGGGTGATAATATATGTTAGTGAAACGGCAGAATGAGATTTCTGCCGTTTTTTTGCGTTGATTATACTTGAAAAATGTATTGCAAAAATATATCTATTTCTGTATAGTTAAATTAAAGAAACAGATTCGTGAATAACAGAAGAATAAGGGGGTATTTGAATGAAGAGTAAAAAGATAAATAAAATTATAATAACAGTGTCATGTGTTATAGGAATTGTCATTATAGGAATCGTGTTGTATATGGTGATTAACAATAATTCATACAAATCGCTGGATTTAAAGTATGAAAGCACTTCCAAATATACAATAACCTCAGGAAGTACCGGAAATGTGTATGATATATCAAAAGAAGAATGTAATAATATTATTGAAAAATTAAATGATACAAAGGTAAAACAAAAAAATTTCGAGCCAACACAGGGCTGGTCAAGTTATATTACATTTAGTGATGAGAATGGCGTATCTCATAAGCTGGAGGTTTGTAAAGACAGAATACAATATGACTATGTCTGGTATGCGGTAAAAAAACATAACAGTGCATTATATAATTATGTTAAAACATTAGAAAATAAGTATTTTCATTAAATTATGCATAGATGTCAAAGAGATTATTGATATTGCATGTCATGTATTGTCAAGATATAATTGAATTATTAATTAGTTAAGTGAAGAGGATAATGCATGAATATATTAATATGTGATGATGATAAGCTTTATATTGATATGATAAAAAAATATGTGGATGAATTCTTTGCTGAGCATAAGATAACGGATTATAAGGTTTATGAATATAACAGTGGAGATGAAGCAGCTAAGAATAATGAAAAGATTGACATTGCATTTCTTGATGTTGAGATGGACGGAATTAATGGAATTGAAGCTGGCAAATATTTAAGAAATAATAACAAGAATATTGTGTTATTCATAATAACTTCGTATATGGGCTATCTTGATGATGCAATGGACGAGGGAGTTTTCAGGTATATTAATAAACCACTGGAAAGACCTGTGATTATGCGCGGTTTACATAAGGCATTATTATTATGCAGCAAGAGTCAGAGCAAGAAAATCATTATTGAATATAAGGGTGATAATGTAATTATTGAACAGGATTCGATTATATGCATAGAGTCACTGGTTAGAAAAAGATATATCAAAACAGATACGCAGTCGTACACAAGTCTCAAAAGTCTTTCTTATTGGCAGAGTGTTCTTGATGAGGATAAATTTTTTCTTGTCAATAAATCATTCATTGTTAATATAGACAGAGTTGAGCGATTTACTGATAAGTATATTGAGCTTAAGGGCATCGAAGAACCAAATAGATTTATCAAGAGAAAAAAGAACTGCATTCAAGCAGAAAATGCTTCTGTATCTGGCAGGGCAGGAGTAGGTGGATATGGAAATTATAATCAGTTATGCATTTGCACATATTATAGAAGCTATAATATTGTGGATGAGTATGTCGCAGATGTATGAACACAGATATAAACAGTGGGTGACCGGCATTGCTATCATGGCAGGACATGCTGTGATGTTTGGCGTGTTTCTGACGGGGAATATATATTTTATTACGGCAATTAATAATTCAATGTATATTGTATTGATGGCTTTGCTGTTTAATGTGAGCAAAAGGTCGGCAGTATTCTGGGCATTGATTTATAATGCTATGATGGCTATTTCTGAACAGTTGGTATTCTATGTGCTGCAGTTTATAGTGGGTATCAGATATATTGAATTAAAGAATGCAATGTCTATTATTATTGTATTTTGTTTATGTAAAATTCTTTATTTCATATTAATTCAAATAATGGTAGTCATAAAGAACAAAAGCAGGAGTTCTGATAGTGGTGATATATCAATAGTTTTGCTGATGGTAACACTCGTAGCTTCACTTACAGTATTTATGACTTATTATATATTTGGAGTAGAAAGTAATGTTAATAGCAAAGAGACTATATGGGCAATAACAAGTTCGATAATATTAGTATCTTCAGATATATTGATTTTGTGGGTTAATATTAGGATTAATGAACGAAATGCTGAAAATCATAGAATTAAAGTTCAACTTGAACAGGAAAAGGCAGACGCAAGATATTACAAGCTTGAGAATGAGAAGAACGAAAGTCTTGAAATATTAAGACATGATATGAATAATCATCTTAATACAATGCTGGGTATGGAAACTAATAGTGATTTGAAGGATTATATTACTTCAATTATGGAACAGTATAATATTAAGAAGAGAACTACATTTTCTAATAATAATGTACTAAACGGTCTTATAAGCGAATATAGCAGCAAATGTTATACAGAAAATATAGAATTTGTTGTGGATATACGGCCAGGAACAATTGATGACATAGCTGCCACAGATATAGTAGCTTTATTTGGTAATATATTATCAAATGCATATGAAGCTGCGAAGCGATGTGAGGAAAATAGTGAAAAATATATTGAACTGGTTGTTAAGAGAAAGCATGAGACAACACTTATCAAATGTGTAAATTCATGTGCTGTTCCACCTAAAATAATAGGAGGAAATTTCATTTCAATTAAGAAGAATTCTGACAGAAAACATGGATATGGAATGAAGAGCATAGATAAGATTGTCAATAAATATCATGGAAGCCACATTGAACAGTTTGATGAAAATGAATTTAAAATATCAATATTGCTTATGATATAGAAAACAGGAAGCTGTATGAATTAATAGTACAGCTTCCTGTTTTTTTCTGTCATACATGCAATATGTGAAATAAAGCAGAAAATAATTACAATTGATATGCAGCTTGCTGTCCTATATAGGTGTAAGACAGTAGCTGCGATAATAATAATGTTAAAAACAGCCAGTATACCGATAAGGCATCGGTGATAATATTTTTTTTCTGAGTCTGATACTGAGTGATTAACAGATATTACAGGACCTTTAATGATTAATTCCGCGTCAGCAATTATAAGCACAATAAACATGTATAATGATGGCTTAATGAAGGAGGATAGCCATGCAATTCCGATTAGCATTATGGCAGAAAAAATCAGGCATGCCGTAGAAGACTGACAATGATAACCACCACAATATTTTCTTATGAGCAAAAACGAAAATACTTCAATTAGTCCAATCGTTATATTATGAGTGGCTATACAATATGCTGTGAAAATAATTGTCGGATTAATAATCAATAATAAATATTGTATTGCATATATGTATAAATCAATGTCATCATTCTCAAGTATACCTGATTTTATAAGCCATAAAGCTATGTGGCGAGAAAGCTTCTCTACCATTATCGTGTCTTCTTAAACTTCTTTAATGCTGCTGGCTCAACAGGCTGATTTAAATAGTAGCTTGATGAAGCATTAGCACTTGAAGTTAAAGTGCGGGTAAGCATGGCAGAAACGCCTTTGCTTAATGCAGACTTAATTGTTTTCTTCATAACATTTTCCTCCTTCATTAAGATATTACTAATTATATTTGATATAAAATATTTTTAAATGGCTTATGTCTCAACTGTACTTTTGAATGTCTTAAATGTATTTTAGTGATATTATGCAACATTTTTATTAACTGTTACAAATATTATTCTATACACTAAGAAACTTATTTCGATATGCTAAAATTAAAATATTATCATTAATTGCACATAAATATTTGCACTAATCTAATTCGCAACAAACGCTATATATGTGCGGAATGTGCGTATACTAAAATTTAATAGTAATCATACTAATGTACAGGGGTTGCTATGGAGTATACAGATCGTTACAAAGCATTTTGCAAAAGAATGAGCATATATAGAAAATTAATGGACTACGATCAGGCGAAAATGGCTGTGCGGGTTGGCATGACTACACCAGAGTATTCTAACAGGGAAGTGGGAAGGAGCATGGTGTCAGGCATTGACCTCAGAAAATTTTCTGATTCAGGGGTGGATATTGACAAGATGTTAGTTGATGTCGATGAAAAGCCATGCAGGCATGTGATTTCTTCAAAAATAGAGACATTTGGTGA
>OHGZ01001421.1_pt1 | contig 11102 bp, 10 predicted proteins | sample 1567851 | NCBI WGS metagenome assembly OHGZ01 (sample SAMEA3879563, study PRJEB24766) | human gut metagenome | biome: human-associated habitat; feature: feces | place: USA | collected 1985/1987 | reverse complement strand
ACGCGCAGCGGCTCGGTCTCCATTACGCCCGAAGCGCCGAAGACGCTGTGCATCCGCGACACGGGCATCGGCATCGCGCCCGAGGATCTGCCGCGCGTGTTTGAAAAGGGCTACACCGGCAGCAACGGCCGCACGGATAAGCGCGCGACCGGCATCGGGCTGTATCTCTGCCGGCGCATCCTTGCAAAGCTCGGTCACTCGATCACCATCGCCTCGACGCCCGGCGTGGGCACGACGGTGCGCATCGGGCTCGAGCAAGACGCGCTCGAGGTCGAGTGAGCCTTACAGAATCGTAAGTTTCCGCCGGGAAAATGTAAGCCGGAAGTATGGCAGCCATTTTCCCGGCGGTTTATACTGAGCCTGTCATTACACAGGAGGTAACGGTTATGTCGTTTTTGGAAGTTCGTCACGTTCAGAAAATTTACACCACACGCTTCGGCGGCACGAAGGTGCAGGCGCTCAGCGATGTGAATTTCACGGTCGAGAAGGGCGAGTACGTCGCCATCATGGGCGAGAGCGGCAGCGGTAAGACCACGCTGCTCAACATTCTTGCCGCGCTCGACAAGCCTACCGGCGGCGAGGTCGTGCTCGACGGTCGGGCGCTGGGCACGATCCCGGAGCGGGAGATCGCGGCGTTCCGCCGCTCGCAGCTCGGCTTCGTGTTTCAGGAGTTCAACCTCCTCGATACGTTCTCCGTGCAGGACAATATCTTCCTGCCGCTCGTGCTTGCAGGCAAGGCGTATCCGGAGATGGCCGCGCGCCTCGCGCCCATCGCCCGGCAGCTCGGCATCGCGGAGCTGCTGCAGAAGTTCCCGTATGAGCTCTCCGGTGGACAGAAGCAGCGTGTAGCCGTCGCCCGTGCGCTCATCACGCAGCCGAAGCTCGTGCTGGCCGATGAGCCGACCGGTGCGCTCGATTCTCGTGCGACGGATGAGCTGCTGCGCCTGTTCGAGGAGATCAACCGCGGCGGTCAGACCATCCTCATGGTCACGCACTCGGTCAAGGCGGCCAGCCACGCCTCGCGCGTGCTGTTCATCAAGGACGGCGAGGTGTTCCACGAGATCTATCGCGGCGAGAGCACGGACGAGCAGCTCTATCAGAAGATCTCTGACACGCTCACGATGCTGGCAACGGGCGGTGAGCGCCATGCGTAATCTCTACCCGCGTCTGGCGGCGACGAATCTGAAGAAAAACCGCCGGTTCTACCTGCCGTATCTGCTGGCCTGCATCGTGATCGTGGCGCTGTTTTGCATCATCCTCACGCTCGCGAGCGATCCGTATCTCGGTCAGATGCAGCACGGTGGCAGCGTCAGTCAGGTGCTCGGTTTCGGCGTGTCGATCATGGCGCTGTTTTCCGCCATCATCCTCTTTTATACGAACAGTACCTTCACCAAACAGCGCAAGCGCGAGTTTGCCATCTACAACATCCTCGGCATGGAAAAGCGCCACATCTCCTACGTGCTCTTCTGGGAGTCGCTGTACACGGCGGCCATGGCGCTGTTTTTCGGCCTCGTGGCGGCGGGTGTGTTCTCCAAGCTCCTGCAGCTCGTGCTCGTGCGGCTCATCGGCGGGGAGGCCACGTTCGGGCTGAACATCCGCCTCTGGAGCATCGGCTGTACGGTGGTGTTCTTCGGCGCGCTGTTTTTGCTGCTGCTGCTCAATACCATCCGCATCATCCATCTGTCGAACCCCGTGCAGCTGCTGCGCGCCGGCAGCGAGGGCGAGCGCGAGCCGCGCAGCAAGTGGATCCTCGCACTGCTCGGCGCGGTGTGCCTTGCCGCGGGCTATATCATTTCCCTGCGCACAAACGCGGCCTTGCACGCCATCCAGAATTTCTTCCCGGCGGTCATCCTTGTCATCATCGGCACGTATCTCACGTTTATCGCGCTGAGCATCGTCGTGCTCAAGGCGCTGCGCAAAAACCGGCGCTACTACTATAAAACCAGCCACTTTGCCACGGTCTCCGGTCTCATCTACCGCATGAGCCGCAACGCGGCCGGTCTTGCGAGCATCTGCATCCTCTCGACGATGGTGCTCGTGACGGTCTCGACCACGGTGAGCCTGTATAAGGGCGTGGATGCCTACGCCGCCGTGCAATGGCCGCAGGATATGACGCTCACGCTCATGACCGACCCCCAGACGAACACAGTGCCGGACGTCGCGCCGGTTTTGCGGGTGGTGGATGATGCCATGACGCGCTCGGGGCTCACGCAGAGCAATGTGCACGGCTATCGCACCGTCAGGTTTTCCGCGCTGCGCAGCGGCGATGCGCTCGATCTCACGAGCAAGCAGCTCACCGGTTCGAGCGCCGATGAATACGCCGTCATGGTTCTGGACACGGAGGGCTATGCCGGCCTGACCGGCGAGCAGGTGACGCTTGCGCCCGGCGAGGCGCTCGCATGGACGGACGGCGCAGCCTTTGGCGACACGCTCACGCTCGGCGGCGATACGCTGCGGCTGCGGCAGCTCGATAGCTTCTCGCTCGTCAGCGGCAGCTCCATCATGGGTCTGCACACACTGTATCTGGTCGTGCCGGATCTCACGGAGATGCTCGAGCTGCGCGCGCAGCAAAACGCCTACACCAGCGAGCACGGCGGCACCCGTAGCATGCTCAACTACACGTACCAGTTCGACCTCTCCGGTACGGACGACGAGCAGCTCGACGCGCTGCACGCGCTTCTCAGCGACCCCGAGCTTGAGTCCGCTGCCGAGGCGGCGAACGTGAATTACACGACCGATATGCGTGCCGACGGCTATCCCACGCTGCGCAGCACGTACGGCGGCTTTTTGTTCCTCGGCTTTTTCCTCGGGTTCGTGTTCCTGTTTGCGACGGTGCTCATCATCTACTACAAGCAGGTCTCCGAGGGCTATGACGACCGCGGGCGCTTCCGTATCATGCAGCAGGTCGGCATGACGCCGAAGGAGGTCAAGGCGACCATCCGCACGCAGGTGCTGCTCATGTTCTTCCTGCCGCTTGTGACGGCGGCGATCCACATCGCGTTCGCGTTTCCGCTCATCAAGCAGATCGTGTTTGCCTTCGGGCTGCAGAACGTGCATCTGTTTTTGCTGTGCACGCTCGGAACGTTCGGCGTCTTTGCGCTGCTGTACACCTTTGTGTATCTGCTCACGGCGCGCACGTATTACCGCATCGTGCGCATGACGGATTGAATCAAAAAAGTCCGCACAGGCACTGCCTGTGCGGACTTTTTTGTATATGCGGCCTCAGCCCCAGAGGGCGGTCAGCATGGGGATGATCTGCTTCTTGCGGCTCATCACGCCGGGAAGGAACACGGCGCTGTCCTTCGGTTCGACCGAGAAGGCGGTGCGGATCGTGTCGTCGTTGCCGATGTAGAGCAGGCTCGTGCCCTCCATGAGCACGTCCGTGACCATGAGCGCGATCATGTCATAGTGCTGCTGCTCGAGCTTCGTGGCCATGACGGCCAGCAGCTCGTCCTTGCGCTCGAGCACCGCAGCGGAATCGAGCGACGTGACCTGACCGACGCCGAGATAGTGGTCGGCGATGTGGAATTCCTTGAAGTCGGCAAAGCACAGATCCTCGGCCGACTTGTCGCCCGCGCTCGAGGCGGCAAAAAGCAGGTTGCCCAGCTCCTTGAGCGAGATGTTGGCGATGCGGGCCAGACGCTCGGCCATGGCGATGTCGCGCTTCGTGCACGTGGGGGATTTGAACATGACCGTGTCGGACAAGATCGCGCCCGCCATCAGACCCGCCATGTTCGGCGACGGCATGACGCCGTGCTCCTGATACATATTGGTGATGATGGTCGTCGTGCTGCCGACGGGCTCGTTGCGCACGCGGATGGGCTGCGTGGTCTGAATATCGGCCAGACGGTGGTGGTCGATGATCTCGAGGATCTCGGCCTGCTCCAGACCGGGCACGGCCTGCGCCAGCTCGTTGTGGTCGACGAGTACGACGCGCTTGCGCCGCGGACGCAGCAGGTGATAGCGCGAGAGCGTGCCGACGACCTTTTCGTTCTCGTCGAGCACGGGGTAGCAGCGGTAGCGGCTCTCGAGCACGACCTCACGCACGTCGTCGATGTAATCATCGAGGTGGAAGCTGACCAGATCCTCCGTGTTGCACGGGCGGGAGATCGGGATCGCCTGATACACCAGCCGCGCCACGCGGCTGGCATCGAGCGGGGTAGAGATGACGCAGGTCTTGCCGGCGTTTTCGAGCCACGCGGGGTCGACGTCGGTCTGGCAGAGGATGATGCACTGCACGCCGATGTCGAGCGCGCGGCGGATCATGTCCGGCTGGTTGCCGCAGAGAATGATGCTGTCGGGGTCGGAGAAGAGCAGGTTGTCGCAGCTCTGCGGCAGGGCGATCGTCACCACGCCGGACACGCGGTCGACCTGCTCGGCGCCGTCGTTGAGGATGCGCCCCTCTATGACGCTCAGGAGGTTGAACAGCGGCAGCGCGTCCACGTGCCGGTCGCTGATCGTGCGCATGCTGTAGGCCGCGATGTCGCCGGCGGAGAGCATACCGTAGAGCGTGCCGTCTTCGTTGATGATGGGCACGGCGGAGATGTTCTGGTCGCGCATGATGTGCCAGGCGCGGTCCATCGTGACGCTGGAGTTGAGCGCCGGCGGCGTGTCAAAGTCCAGATCGCGCACCTGCGTGCGGACGTTGCTGATTGTGACCGGCTCCTGAAAGCCGAAGCGGTCGAGCAGGCGCTTCGTCTCATCGCTGATATGGCCGAGATGTGCGGCCACGTAATCCCGATCGCCGAGCGCGTTGCGCAGTGCGGCATAGGAAATGGCGGCCGCGATGGAGTCCGTGTCCGGGTTCCGGTGGCCGGTGACGTAGATTCTGTTCATGTATTGTGTAACTCCTTTGGCGTTGTTGTGAGGCAAACCATATCATATTATAATCTGACACCCTGCCTTGTCAATGATTGTTCGGATAAGTGCAAAAACTGTCCGGTTTGTTGGCAGGCCTCTGGTTGTGGTCTGACCAGATACGTTGTGATAAGCGATAAAAATGGGACAGTGGACGAAAACCAGTTGCACATTGTTAAAAATTGTGCTATCTTTGGTTCAAAGGGCTTCTGGTTGAACCAGACGGAAGACCGGAGGCCCGCGACGAACTGTGAGAGGTGGAAGCAAACCATGAAAGACCTGAAGCATCTGATCTATTTTGAGAATCTGCTGCAGGAGGCCAACAACGAGCTGGTACAGCAGGCCAAGGCGGAAGGGGAACACGCCCTGGGCTACACCTGTTATTTTGTGCCGGAGACGCTGCTGAACCTGCCCGGCTGCTTCTCAAGCCGCCTGCGTGCGCCGAATACCGGCAGCATCGATGTGGGCACGTACTACATGTCGAGCAAGATCTGCTCGTATACCCGCAGCATTCTCGAGCGCGGCATCGAGGGCGGCTATGACTATCTCGACGCGCTGCTCTCGTCCGAGACGTGCCAGATGATGCACCGCGGGCACGAGCATTTTGAGATCCTCGGCCTTGTGAAGGAGAAAAATCCGCAGTTTTTCATGAGCATGATGGACGTGCCGTTCTCGGACGAGGACTTCGCCGTCGATCACTATGAAGAGCAGCTGCGCGTGCACGTGCTCGAGCCGCTGCACGAGACCTACGGCATCGACATCTCCGACAAGGCGATCCGCGCGGCGATCCGCGATCACAATGAGATTTCCCGTGTCATGACCGAGATCGGCAACCTGCGCAAGGCGGCGAACCCCGTCATCACGGGCTATGAATTTCACGTGCTGCAGCTCGTGAGTCAGGTGTGCCCGCACAAGCGCATCCTGCCGTACCTCAAGCAGACGCTCACCGAGCTCAAGCGCCGCAAGCCGGACGCGCAGCCGTGGTTCCGTGTGCGTCTGGTCGTGACCGGCAGCGAGATCGACGACCCCGCGTTCACGAAGCTCATCGAGGACTGCGGCGCGATGGTCGTGGCTGACCGCTACTGCTACGGCAGCCTGCCCGGCCGCGAGCAGATCGAAATTCTCGACGGGGAGACGCCGCTGCGTGCCGTCGCCCGCCACTACCTGCGCACGAGCCAGTGCCCGCGCTTTATGGAGCGTGCGCGCTCCGACGGCCGCCGCACCTATATCCGCGACCTGTGCCGCGAATACAGCGCCGACGGCGTGCTCTACGAACAGATGAAGTTCTGCGAGTTCTGGAGCTATGAGCGTGTGCTCGGCGTGCACATCCTGCAGGAGGAGCTGGGCATCCCGACCGTCGGCATCGAGAAGGAGTACACCCTTGCCGGCGCCGGTCAGCTGCGCACGCGCATTCAGGCGTTCGTGGAGAGTCTTGAGATCAAGCACATTCAGGGAGGGAAACTGTGATGGCGGACAAGAAGGTCAAAGGCGCCGGGGATCGTTTTCTGCCCGGCAGCAACATTGCAAAGCACCGCGAGTGGCGCGGTCTGAAGGATACCTGGTACGACTATGTCGAGTGGGTCAAGGTGCTCGGCATTATGGGCGGCTTTGTGGCCAAGAGCCCGGTGCGCATCGCGCGCGGTATGCTGACCTACCGCTGGATGGGCTCATACCTCGGCGCGCTGAACATGATCGACCGCTGCGTCGAGGGTCTGCGCGGCCCGGCGCTGCGCGTGGCGCGCCTGTACCTCAACACGATCATGAAGGGCTCGACGACCTCCATCGCCGAGATGATGATGGGCGACCGCCGCTTCGGCGACAATGCCTTCGGCCGCACGCAGGTCGTGCTCGAGCAGACCATGTGCCCGGAGATCCTCGCCGGCTTCCAGAACCTGCGCCCCGCGCAGCTCGAGCCGTTCCAGGGGCTGCTGCTGTGCTACATGGATCAGGGCGCCAACCCGTACTATATCGACGCCATGGAGAGCGTCGGCCTGCCGGCGGATTCCTGCCGCCTGTCGAACAATGCCGCCGGCGTCGCGCTGCTCGATGAGTTCCCGAAGATCGGCGCCTGCTGCATCTCCAATAACGCCCCGTGTGACTCGTCGACCATGAACAGCCAACTCATCGAGCGCCACCTCGATGTGGATACGCTCCCGGCTGCCATCCCCATGCGCTGGGAGGACCCGCACACGCGCAAGTACGCCCGCGAATCCCTGCGGCGCATCATCGACTTTGTCGAGCGGCACACGGGCGAGACCTATGACTGGGACGCCTGCCGCGCCGTCATGGAAAAGCACAACGACGAGGTGCGCAACGAGCAGGAGAAGTGGGGCTTTATGGCCTCGCCCTACACTGCCGCCGCGCTCGCGGTCCCGGCACTGTTCCATACCTTTTACTATGCCTTCTCCGGCGGCCGGAATCCCGAGGTCATGAAGACCGAGCACAAGGTCATGCGCATCCTCGAGCAGGCGTATGCAGACAAGACCAACTGCTTCCCCAAGACGCGCTACCGCGCCATCACGTGGGGCGGCCCGCCGTGCTACTGGCTGCAGTTCCCGAACTGGCTGTATAACTGCTGGGGCATTCTGATGATCGCGGGCATGGACCTGTTTTCCGGCAACGTCATCATCGACACGACCGATGAGGAAACCATCCTCGACGGCATCGCCCGCAACTACGAGACCGGCGTCATGCGCCGCCACCTGACCGGCGGCTGGCGGCACCTCGTGGAGTTCTGGGACGAGGCGGAGAAATTCCACTGCGACATGGTCATCCTGCACGATGACATCACCTGCAAGGGCGCGCTCGGTCTCACGGGCGTCATCCTCGATCAGGCGAAGGAGAAGACGACGAAGCTCATGGTGGTCTCGAATGATATGTTCGACCACCGCACCATCTCCCGCGCCGACATCCGCCAGCAGGTCAACGACTTCATGTTCTCGGTCATGCAGGCAGAGCCGCTTGATGCGTCCCTGCTGCAGTATGATGATTACGAGGGCTGGTAAACAGGAGGAAATGATGATGAAAAAACTGCTGCCAAAGCTGCTCCTCGGCGCGACCGGCGTCTGGGTGGGGAGCATGCTCATCTACTGGTTCAATCTCGATAACAAGGCGATCTATTTTCTCGTGCGGCCGCTGCTCGATCGGCTCTACGACCGCAGAAAGGTTGACGGGAAGGTCTGATGGGATTTCGGCAGATCCAGGCGCCGACGCTCCGGGAGCTGTTCGTCGACCAGGTCATCGGCATGATCTTTTCCGGCGAGCTGAAGGTGGGCGACCGCCTGCCGTCGGAGCGTGAGCTGTCCGAGCAGATGCACATCAGCCGCTCCATGGTGCACACCGGGCTCGAGGATCTCGAGCGCATGGGCTTTGTGCGCATGGAGGCGCGCCGCGGCAACTACATCGAGGACTATGCCCGCCACGGCAATTTCGAGACGCTCATGGCGCTCGCCAAGTATGGCGGCGAAATTGACCACGCCATCGAGAGCTCGCTCGTTGAGGCGCGCGGCGATCGAGGGCGGGGCGATGCTCCTGCTCGGCGAGCGCGGCACGCCGGAGGATATGCAGCAGCTGCGTGCCATTACGGACGGGCTGCGCGCCGCCGTGGCTGCGGGTGAGGGCAACGCTGTCTATGCGCGGTGGATGCGCCGCTTCGACACGACCATCGCCGAGCTGAGCGGCAACCGCATCTTTCCGCTGCTCATGAACAGCCTCGCGGATGTGAGCGGCGTCCTCTGGGAGCGCTGTGTCGGCTTCTGGGGCGCGGAGACGGTCATCGAGCAGGAGCTGCGTATCATCGACATGCTCTCTGCAGGGCGCGGCCGTGACGCGGCGCTGTATATCGAGAACATCTACCACCATTACTGCGACGCGCACGCGGACGCGTGACGGCGCACAATACTGCAAACGCCCGCTTCCGGTCGGAAGCGGGCGTCACAGCTTGTCAGGCGGACTTGTTTTTCGCGTTATGAGCGGCTCAGGTTTCCGAGATAGCCGAGGATGTTGTCGTTGATCTCACCGGTGAGCGCACGGTTGTAGTTGCAGATGAACGTGCCGGCGATGAGGATCATCATCGCCTCGGCCTCGTGCATACCGGCGTCCTCACCGTAGATGCGGATGAGGCACTGCTCCATGAGCGTGCGCCAGGCGCGAAACTCGTCCTGCACGAGCTGCCCGATTTCCGGGTCATAGCGCGCGAGGACGTAGGTCTGGGTCGTGGCGCTTGGGCGCTGCTCGTGCGATGGGGCGTTGGCCACGTAGTCCATGAAGGCGTTCATGTACGCGAGGTTGGAGGCATAGTCCGCGCGCGCGTGCGCGGCGAACCACTGGCTGCACTTTTCGCTCATATATTCGCGCGTGTAGCGCACATAGGCGAGGATGAGGTCGTTTTTACTTTCAAAATAGTTGAGCAGCTTGGCGTGGCTCATGCCCGCCTCGGCTGCAATGTCGCGCAGGGACACGCTCAGCATGGGCTTGCGCTCGATGCAGCGCTCAAACGCCATGAGGATGTCCGTGCGGATCTGCTCACGGTCGACAATGATCGGCATACGCTTCGACTCCGGGTACTTGGATGCACCGATTATACAGCGTTTCGGGACATCCGTCAAATCGCGGCGCAGCACATGAAAAACCGCACAGGAGCGGATCCTGTGCGGTTTTGCGGTGCGGGTTCAGTCGAGCTTCAGATCGCCCTCGCGGATCCAGCCGAGGCGGCGGCACAGCAGGCCGATCGCCCAGCAGATCACGGCCGGCAGCACGATGCACACCAGCAGCAGACCGATCCAGTCCATCGCGCCGGGCTGAATGGCCACGGCGCCGTTGGCGATGGCTGCCTCGCTCGGAGCGACCCAGCCGGTCCACACGCCGATCGGACCGCACAGACCGCACGTGCCCATGCCGGAGTTGACGGCGGCGCCGTTCATCTGGAGCTTGAAAATGCACGTTGCGATCGGTCCCGTGATGGCGGACGTCACGATGGCGGGGATCCAGATCTTCGGGTTGCGGACGATGTTGCCCATCTGCAGCATGCTTGTGCCGAGACCCTGGCTGACCAGACCGCCCCAGCCGTTTTCACGGAAGCTCAGCACGGCAAAGCCCACCATGTTCGCGCAGCAGCCGGCCACGGCCGCGCCGCCCGCAAGCCCCGTGAGCGAGAGCGCCGCGCAGATGGCCGCCGACGAGATCGGCAGCGTGAGCGCGATGCCCACGATGACCGACACGACGATGCCCATGACGAACGGCTGCTGCTCGGTCGCCCACATGATGATGTTGCCGACCCAGCTTGCGCCCTTGCCGATGGGCGCGGCGACGAGCATGGCGAGCCCGATGCCGACGAGGATCGTGACGATGGGGGTCACGAGAATGTCCACCTTTGTCTCCTTGCTGACGGCCTTGCCGAACTCGGCCGCGACGACCGCCGTCACAAGCACGGCCAGCGGACCGCCGGCGCCGCCCATGGCGTTTGTCGCAAAGCCGACCGGAACGAGGGAGAAGAGCACCATCGCCGGCGCGTGCAGCGCGTGACCGATGGCGACCGCCATTGCCGGACCGACCATCAGCGAGGCGCAGCCGCCGATCGTATAGCCGACCGCGGCCTCACCCTTGCCGAGGGTGAAGATGATGGCGTTGAGAAAACCGATGTGGAACTGCTGACCGAGCGTGTTGAGGATCGTGCCGATCAGCAGCGAGCAAAACAGGCCCTGCGCCATCGCGCCGAGCGCGTCAATGCCGTAGCGCCGCAGAGAGATCTCGATGTCCTTTCGCTTCAGAAAGTCCCGGAATCGCTGCATAGTGAAGCCCTCCTAGAAATATGTGAGATAAAATAAGTATGCTTTACAGGTGTCTTGACACCTGTAAAGCATACTATAAAGGCTTCGCATGCACTTGTCAACTAAATTAAACTTCTGTCAATCGCCCAGCAGCAGCCCGGCGGCCTTCAGCGCGGCGCAGGCGCGTGTGTAGGCATCCTCGTTCGGGCAGCACAGCGTGTGCAGGTGCAGTCCGCCGGTGAGCATACTCAGCGGCGCCGCGTCGCTGTCGCGGATGCGCGCGAGGAACTGCTCCACATCGTAGCGGCTGCTGATCTGGAGCTGACCGGTGAGCTGACCGTAGACCGGGTGCTCAACGATGACGTCGAGCACGGTGCAGCCGTTGTCTACAAGGATGTCGAGCTCCTGCCCGGTCTGCGCGAGTGTGTGGCGGCAGGCGATGGTGCGCGTGATGCCGTCGGTCGCCCGCGGCAGCAC
>OHGZ01001414.1_pt1 | contig 11128 bp, 10 predicted proteins | sample 1567851 | NCBI WGS metagenome assembly OHGZ01 (sample SAMEA3879563, study PRJEB24766) | human gut metagenome | biome: human-associated habitat; feature: feces | place: USA | collected 1985/1987 | reverse complement strand
CCACGTTTGCAGCCATGTGCCGAGCGTGTACTCGTCTGCTCTCCGTACATCGACGCTTTCCGCTTCCGCGACCGCTTTTGCCAGTTTCTCTTTTACCTCTGCCTGTGTCTTACCAAGGATGTTTTTAATCAGCCGCTTGCCGGTTTTCTCGTCGTACCCGGCGGTGTAGCGCCCTTCCCAACGTCCATCCTTGCGCTTTCGGATGTTGCCTTCACCGTTTGCCCGTTTCTTTGCCATGTCTGTGCCTCCTTTTCTTCGGTAGCACAAACAACTACCACAGAACCGGTACAAAGTCTACTGATTTTTTCGGAAGATCGGAATATTTTTCAGGCATTCTCACGCGCGGTGAAAGCGCTATTCTTTGTTTACTGCGGCGCAGATTTTGCATATATTTTGACATTGTACCGTAAACAATTCACTTCATGACTCCGGCTCTACACAATTTGGAAGAACTATGTTATAATTTCATGCATCATGGGAGGAGTCACAAATCATGATGATCTATTTGCAGACAATCGACACCGCAGAAGATCGCTCAAAATTTGAGCGGCTTTATGAGCAGTACAAGCAGTTGATGTTCTATACTGCTTTTCAGATTCTCAAACGCCCACAGGACGCCGAAGATGCGGTTCATCTCGCCTTTTTGAGCATCGCAGAAAATATTTCAAGAATTTCTGATCTGGACTGTCCAAAAACGCGCGCCTACATCGTTACAATAGTTGAGAGAAAAGCAATCGATATGCTCCGGGCAGAGCGGCGGCACCCATCCGTGCCGCTGGATGAATCAATCAATGGCGTTTCTGTGGAATACAGTGGAGACAACGCGCTAGCAAAGGCAATTCTGGCACTGCCGGCTGCTTATCGTCAGTGCATTCTCCTGAAGTTCTATCATGGATACAGCACAAAAGAAATCGCCGGGATCATGCACCTTTCTCTTGCAAACACAAGTAAGCTCCTTCAACGGGCAAAAGCAAAACTGAAGGAAATTTATCAGGAGGGAGACGAAAGCCTATGATCACAGATGCTGCGCTGCAGGTCGCTGCGAAAGAAGCCAGTCTTGCACTAGCAGAGACGTTGGTACAGGGCAGCAAGCAACAGCCGCCTTACAGCCCCAGCAAGTCCTTTACACGCAAAATGAGCCGTCTGTGCCGCCGTGAACGCCACCCTGTTTTTTACCGGACAATCCAGCGCGTTGCCGCTGTGTTTCTGGCATTGCTTTTTACCGGAATCGGCTGGCTTACGGTTGATGCGGAGGCCCGTGCTGCAACAATTGCATGGTTCAGAAGCATTTCACAGGACAGCATCGTCTACCGTTTCCTGAATCCCATGCCGCAGCAGACGTTGCCGGACTATGCTCCGACATGGCTGCCAGACGGCTTTGATGAACAGGAGCGCCACAAGGATGATCAGCGGTCCAGTTGGTATTACGTTTCCGGTTCAGACTTCATTGTCATTGAAGTTGACGTATATCGCAGTGGTACGGTCCTATCGTTGATCGGAGATCATTCTGACTACGAAGAAGTCCATATAAATCAATTTACTGCCTTGTTTGTACCTGCTAATGGGAATTCCGGTATCAGCAATCTGGTATGGATCGATGAGCAGAATGGGCTCATGTTCTCAGTCGGTTCAACTCTTGAAAAATCCGTCATGTTGCACATTGCCGAAAGCATAGAGTTGTTACAATCTCCAAATCAAAAGAATTCTTGAAAATCATGTCCAAAAACACCTCCTTTCTGCGTTCTAATAGATAAGGCGAAGGAAGGAGGTGTTTTGTAATATGAAAAAGCGTATGGTCGTTCTATTGCTCGTAATGATTATGATTTCTGGACTATGTGTAAATGCCATGGCAACCGAACGTGCTTCGCAAATCAAACCAAAACTTTCGTTCAGCGGGAAAACGGCAAATTGCAGTGTAACTGTGGTCGAAGTCGGAAAACTGGATGTCACACTTGAACTGTGGAATGGCAGTGAAATGGTTGATAGTTGGAGCGATTCTGGGACGAACTACCTAAACGTTTCTGGCAGCCATGCAGCAGTCAGCGGAACAACATATACTCTGATTGCGCATGGAACGATTGGTAGTAGCTCTTTCCGAGAGTCTACTACTGGCACTTGCCCGTAAAGGAGCAAGTCCTACAGGCCGATGCTACGTATGCACCATCTTAAGTGCATTGAGATCATCAAACGTAATTACAACATTATTTTTACGACATCATTTAATAGCAGTATATAAAGTCTGCTATAAAAATCCCACCATGGTGGTCAGCGGGGTGACAAAATGAAAAAAACGCTGCTTCTTCTGTTCTGTCTGGCCCTGACGCTTTCTGCTTGTGGGCAACCGGCGATGACAGCAGGCGAGGAGGTTTCGCCTGCTGTAGATGTGACGACCCCGTCTGTCCCTGGAGCATTTGAAGAGCCGCTCCCATCCTTCCCGCCTGCCGGGGAGATGCTGGAGGTGGACTGTGGGGAGTATGCTCCCCTGGAGGACGACGGAAGCCGCCGGGTAACCATATGGTACGCCTATGCCGATGGGACGGAGGCCACGGATACCTACGACCTCTCCAGCACGCAGGCAGAGAAAGGCGGTCCCACGCTGACTATCAGTCGCGAGTGGGCCACCGGCGCTGAGGCCCCTCATACCTGCATCCCCATCGATGACCAGGCGGACCGGACTTATCTGCTGGAGCGGCTGGAGGCGGCGGTGTTCCAAGCCCCGGAGGAGGAGCTTGCATACGCCTCCGGAAACCTCCGCCTGTTCATAACGGATGGAGACATTCAGTTGGTCTATCACGTCTTCCCGGACGGTACGCTGACCCGGCAGAGAGAGGATGACTCTCTCGAGGTGGCCTACGGGGCGGTGGACTATCTGCGGCTGAGCGCTATCACCTACAAATACGCCAGCATTCCAAGTGATGTGGGCCCATATCCCTATGAAGACTTGTTGGTTTCAATCCAGCTGGAGCGGCGTCAAGAAAGTATGATCCCCGAGAAGCTGGCCGACCAGTGGGAGGACATCTTCCCCACTCCGCCGGCAGAGCACTATCGGCTCTGCATACAGGGCGAGGGCTTCCACGCGGACCTGGACCGGGAGCAGGCCCTGCTCCTGTTCCGCACCCTGTTCAGAGAAGCGGATACGGGAAAGATGGCTCCGCTGGACTTCGCCGTGGCGGACTGGGACTGGACGCCGGGGGAGGAATGTCTCCGTCTGACGGAGTATCTGGATACCACGGGGACCCCCTATGAAGACAGCAGCCGGATCGTTCGGGAGCAGACCCTCTTCCTCTACCCGGACGGCACAGCGGCTCGGGTCCTCATGTCGCCCCATAACACATATTTCTATTCCTGGGCCCGGGGCATAGGCGGTATATCGGAGGTGGAGGAAATCACCCCCTCCTGGACGCGGGTCCACATTGCGGAGGACGTTTTTTCTTGGGATAACTTGAACGCCTGCCTGGAGGCTCTAAGCGTTGCCTGACTATAGCAACTGGAATACTGTTGAGGTAACGTACTCTTTGTTGTGCTTTATACTATGCAGCCTCCCTTTTCCATTGGCTTGCTCCGTTTTGCCAAAGCGGAAGACGAGAGAGCTGCTGGAACGGAGTGGGCAAAAGACCACGGCCATTTGAGCGGAAACGGCCCGGAAGCCTTGGAAATGAAGGGATTGACCCGCCCAAATCAGATGGTAAATGATGATGTTATTATTTGCCGGTTGACTTACATGAAAAAACCATTTATTCTTTTTAGAAACATTTGATAATACAACAACTACCACAGAAGGGGCGCAAAGTCTACTGATTTTTTCGGAAAATCGGAATATTTTTATCCGCTTTCGCGCGTACCGGAAAGCCCTATTCTTTGTTTACTGCGGCACAATTTTTGCGCAGTTCAGCTTCCATCTTCATCCTTGACTTCTTTGCTGTCTGCTTTATAATGGTGTTATGTAAATTTGTTTTCGCTTTGATTTGCAAAAAATCCGGAAAGCAACCAATACTTGCGCAAAAGCAGCCGATTTTTGGTTTATAAAAATCGCGGTAACCCATAAAATCAGGAGGGAGAAAAGCATGACACTTGGTGAAAAAGCTGCCGCAAAGCTGATCGTTTCCCGGCAGAGTGTGCGGGAGTTCATATGATGAAGAGCGGCGACATTGCCGGGCTGCTGATCCGGCAGGCCCGTCTCAGGCTCAATTGGAGTCAGGAGGGTCTGCGCCGGGGAATTTGTGCGCCCTCGTATCTGTCCAAGATCGAGCAGGGCAAGGCAGCGCCTTCTCCGGAGGTGACGGAGCTTCTGCTGCGCCGGTTGGGCCTGGTCTGGACGCCGGAACCCGAGAGTCTGGAACCATGCTGGAAGGCCCTGCTCTCCGGCAGCCCAGACTTCGTCTCCTGCTATGAGCGGCTGGTGCAGCCCCGGCAGGAGATCCTCGCCTGCAGTCCGCTGGCGGCGGACGCCCTGCTGCTGGATGCCTTTTATGAGGATAATATGCGCTCTCTGCCGGAAGAATGGGAGTCCTTTCTCTCCAACCGGCAGCTGGCGCTGCAGCGCGGTCTGCAGGGCCGATGGGAGGAGGCGGTACGGCTGGAACCGCTGCCGCTTCTGGTCACACTCCGCGGAAAGGCCCTCTACGTCAAGGGTGATTACACCGTTGCCATTGAGGTGCTGCGGGACGCCTGCCGCTCGGCGGCAGACGCCGGGTATCCCCACCTGATGCTGTCCTGCCGTCTGTGGATGGGCAACTGCTACTCGGATCTGGGCCGCATGGAGGAGATGCTGGCCCACTTCGCCGTGGCGGAGCGTCTGGCGGAGGCCTTGGGTGACACCGACAGTCTGGGTTCGCTCCGTTATAACATCGCCGCCACCCAACTGGAACTGGGCCAACCAGAAAAGGCCCTGCTCTATTTTTCTGCCCTCCCGCACCCCAGCCTTCTGGACCTGCACAAGCTTGCCATCTGCCACGAGCAGCTTGGGCACCGGGAGCAGGCGCTGACAGCCGTTCAACAGGCAGAGCTCCTGTCCTCTGGTGAGATAGAGCGGCAGATGCTGGCGCTGGTGCGCTATCGGCTGGAGCACCCGGGCTACCTCCACGACAGCACCTATGGTGCTCAGCTTCTGGACTGCTTCCAACACTTGCGGGACACATACCCCATGGGCTTCACCCGGTTTCACCTGCCGTGGGTGCTGGCGTGGTACAAAGCCAACCGTCAGTACCGTCAGGCGTGCCGCCTGCTGGAGGAGTTTCCTGCAAAATAGCAGTTTCGTGCATCTAAGCGGGTCGTCACGGGAATATTTTTCCCATGATGACCCGCTTTTCTTTTGTAAGCGGCTATGCGATAATCATAGCAGTGAGGTGAATGCCATGAAACGAACACTCTGGACGCGGGACTTTACCCGTATCACCGCCGCGACGGCACTTGGCGCTGCCGGCGGCATTATCAGTCAGTTTGCCCTGTCCTTTCTGGTCTTTGACGAGACGGGCAGCACACTGGCCGCAGCACTGTCGGTGGCCATTCAGCTGATTCCCATGGTACTGCTGCCGCTGATCCTCGCCCCCATGATGGACCGCCTGCCGCGCAAACCGTTTCTGGTATGGGGCGATCTGCTCAACGGCGTATGCTACGCCGGAGCGGGGATCTTCCTGCTGCACAACGCCTTCTCCTACACCGCCTATCTGACCTTTTCTCTGCTGGTATCGTGTCTCGGTGCTTTCGACGAGCTGGCCTACAACAGCTTTTACCCTCTGTTGCTGCCGGAGGGGCAGGAGGAGCGGGCATACACCGTTTCTGCCATGCTCTACCCTATTTTGAAGGTCCTGATGATGCCATTGGCGGCACTGCTGTATGATACTCTGGGCGTGGGGCGGCTGCTGCTGATCCAGGCTGTACTGTCGGTGCTGGCCGCCCTCATCGAAAACAGCATCCATGTGCAGGAGAACCGCCGGGATCAGGAGCCATTGCTGTCTCTGAAAACCTGGTGGCGGGACGTCCGGGAGGCCGCCGATTATCTGCGGCAGGAACGCGGCCTGCACGGTCTGTATACGTACATGGCCGTCACCAACGGTATGGCTATGGGCTACGCTCCCCTGCTCATTGCTTTCTTCCGCACGGCGCAGGGCTTCACCACCGCCATGTATTCCTTTTTCTCTGTGGCGGAGTTCACCGGGCGTACCATCGGCGGAGTTGTCCGCTACCGCTTTTCCCTGCCGGAGCGAAAGCGGTTCGGCTTCCTGTTCGGGGTATATCAGACCTATGAGCTGATGGACGCCTGCCTCCTGTGGCTGCCGTACCCCTTGATGCTGGTAAACCGGGCTCTCTGCGGCTTTCTGGGGATCCAGAGCGCCACCATCCGTCAAGCAGCAGTACAGCGCTATATCCCAGACCGGCTGCGTGCCCGGCTCAACGCCTATGAATCTTTGCTCTGCACGGCGGCGGGCGCGGTGCTGTCGCTGGCCATCGGCGCGCTGGGGGAGGTCCTGGACTACCGGCTCTGCATGACCATCTGCGGTCTGACCACTATGCTCGTGTGCTGGCTAACAGTGTTCCTGCGTCGGCGTCAGGTGCAGCAGGTGCTGGCCAGCCGCCCAAACGCGGCCCAACCCGGCGTCCCGCAATAACGCGCTATCTCTGCGCACTATTTCCGTTGAACCCCGTCGTTTTCCTTGAAACGGCGGGCTTTTTTCAAATCATGACCCCACAGGTGCTATTTTTGCCCGCTCAACAACTCCTTCGTAAATCCCCGAAACTGCCCGCACGGCGGGCAGATGTGACCGCCGCGGGATGCGCACGACCCCGCGGCTTTGTCCTGCTTCGCCGCTTGCGGCTTCTCCCTCTGCCGAAAGCCGCCTGCAGGCATCCTTCTTCTGCGTTTGCCATTTCCGCAACGCTCCCGCACACCGGCGCAACGTCCGGTCTTCGGGCTTCCGGCTGGTACACGCTCGGCTGCGCCGCGAAAGCCGCACAAACCGCCGCCACGGGCGTGACAGTGTGGAGGCGGCGTATTATCCGGTTTTGTTCTCCGAAGCAGAATCAGCTTGCACGGCGATTTCTAGCAGCTCCTGTGCGATTTGTTCGTCTGGGAGGCGGATCAGGTTGTCGTCGGGTTTTTCGTTTGACAGCAGGTTCATGCTGCCGTACCAGACGAGGCAGCGGTCGAGGATCGCGAAGTGCTCACGGCAGGTTTGGGATGGGAAGACTTCGATGCCAGACTGGCGCAAGAAGCCGATTTTCTCAGCGGCCTGATATGTATCCTGTGCGTCGGGTGCAAGCGTGAGAATTTTGATCTGGACGCCTGCTTCCTGACGTTCGCGCAGGAGTTCCAGAAAATATGTGACCTTTTTGCGGCTCAGTGCAGGACTGGAAATCAGAATTTCCCGCTGCGCGGCTTGCAGATCGCGTTCATAGACTGGTGTGTAGGTCTGCGCGTCGAAAATAGTGCCAGTCTTCTCCTCCTGCGCAGCTTGCAGGTTTGCGCAGATCTCGAAGCCGATCTGGCGATAAGCGCGCAGGCGCTTATGGTACATACGTTCCAGCGTCGGCACGTGCGCGTCGATATAGTCAAAAATGATCACATCCTGTTTGCCGTCGTAGTCGCGGTTCAGACGGCCCGCGTACTGTTCGACATTCCCCTGCCATGAGATCGGCATTGCGAGCAGCAGCGTATCGAGGCGCGGCAGATTGAAGCCCTCGCCGATATATTTGCCGATGGCGACCACGATCAACGTGTCTGTTTCCGACACGGCCAGCAGCGCGTCCCGGACCTGCGCGCGTTCTTTGCTGCTCTTTCCGCCCTGCAGCAGGAAAACGTGGTCTGCACTCCCCTGCAAGCGCTGATACAGCAGCCTTGCATGCTCCTTGTACTTCGTCATAACCAGCGGCGTCCGCCCGTTTTGGACGCAGGTGATCGTATCCGAGAGAATCTGCGCGTTGCGGTCTTCGCTTTCGATCACCAGCTGATTTAATTCTGCCATCGCGGGCGGTTTCTCGGAAAGGTGAACAAACCTTGTAAAACGGGGATAGACATAATGGCCGATGCCCTGCTTCTTCGCACGATCCTTCGCCGTGTACCGGAAGCGGATCGGACCGAGCTGCAGGAAAATCTTTCGATCCTGCCCGTCGTCGCGCTTCGGTGTCGCGGTCAGGCCGTAAACATACTTCGCCGTAACGGAACGCAGCACGGCAGTATCCGTATCCGCGCCCGCATGGTGGCACTCGTCCATGAGCACCATGCCGTAGCCCTGCACGAGTTCTTCCAGTCGTTCGCTTTTTCCCAGCGACGGGATCATCGCAACGTCAAGAATTCCGGTCAGGGTGTTTTGACCGCCCTGTAATTTGCCGATCACGCTTATCCGCCGCTTGACGCGGCCCGCCGGCGTTGTGTAGGTCGGTGGTTTTTCTTCAATCGTCAGGAATTTTTGCAGATCCTCCTGCCAGTTTTTCAATATCTCGGCATTATCGACCAGAACCAGCGTATTGACCCGCCGCGCCGCAATCAGGTAAGCGGCGACGGCAGTTTTGCCAAAGGCCGTCGCTGCGCTCAGAACGCCGATGTCATGCGCCAGTAGCGCGTCCGCTGCGCGCTGCTGCTCTGGGTATAGCTGCCCAGCGAAGGAAACCTTGATTTTGCGGTCCGACTGCCGTTCGTCTGTGATGTGATATGGAATTGCTGCTTCCTCCAACAACTCCTTCAGCCTCTCCACACAGCCACGCGGGAGGCAGATAAAATCGCCGTCGTCGTATCCGCAGTACACGATGCGCGGTATTCCAAGCGTTAAAAAGCCCATCGCCAGCTTTTTATGGAATTCCGGGTTTTTGTAGGCGGCAAGTCTGCGGAGCTGGTTTTGAAGCCTTGGCCGGAGATTTGTGCTTTTGATAAAAACGCCGTTGGCGTATACAAGTTCGACCGAGCCCTCCGCGTCCTCCGGACGCAGCGTGAGCTCTGTTTTTCTCCACGGCTTCTCCGGCAGGAAGCTTTTCTGCGTGTTTTCCTCCGCCTCCTGCGGTTCCTCGGCCAGTTGTCCAAGAAGCCCTGCTTCCGGTGTCCATGCCGCGATTTTATCCTCGATTTCCTTTACGCTCAGCTTTCTTGCGCTTTTCAGTGCACCCCATTGATCCGGGTACGCATTCCAGTTTTCGTCGACAAACGCGCTGTTTCCATTCCGCAGCGCCCGGCCCTGCAGCGGCAGCGCAATCAGATTGCCGAGCTTCCCTTCCGGCAGATGCTCCTGCAATGGCAGCATTCGATCATATGCGCGGAAGCTTTTCAGGCTGACCACCTCCGCACCCTTTGTCAGCAGTGCTGTTCCAAACTGCCGTGCCTTCTGTGCGGAAACGGGCTCAGAAAAGAAGATCCAGACATGCGCGCCCTGCCCGGAACGGGAGCGCTCGACCAGTGCGTCGATCTGTTCCAGTTCGCATATTTTGCGGAGCGCGTCGACTTCGTCCCGCCATGAGACCGTTTTTTCGCTGCCCTGAAACGTGCCCTCATGGTCATCGAAATCGAACACAAGGAAATAGCAGGTATCGTCCGGGAGCAGCGGATAGATGCCGACGACATCGCTGCTGTCCTCCCGCTCGCCTTTCAGATGGGCGAGCAGAGCGCGGATGTTCAGCGGCTTATAGGCCCGGTTCGGGCAGTCCCTGCAGGCAATTTTCTGCCCTGTCGTTTTCGGGCAGAGTTTGTGATCCCAAAAATGCGTACAGACCGGAAAATAACCCGCTTTTCCGTCCTTTGGGCGGCTGCGGACGCTGTATACATCTTTGCGGCCTCTGAAATAGGTATAGAAAAACGAGACCATCTGCGGTGTGACCTCGTTTTGAAGCATACGGCTGCCCTGATTGGCAATCGCGGATATTTGATTTTCAGCCGTCTCCGGATACGCAATCCCGTGCTTTTTGAGCAGCGCCCGCAGCGCCGCGTTTTCCTGTTCAAGCTGCACGATCCGGGCTTGCAGTGTATCCATGGCCCGCTCCTTCTCTGACAGTGTCAGGCGTTTGCTTTTTGCAGATAAAACTCGCTTTCCGCCACGCGGATAACGAAATCATATTCCAGGCGTGTTGCCTTAGACGGGGTGATATTGTAGCGCTTGAAGACCTTGCGCAGATAGGCGAAATACTCCCTGTCCTCCTGACTCAGCCGCGAAACCCATCCGCTGGCAGCTCCGGATTCTTCCGCGTGGAGCAATTCAGATCGATTCATATTCATCCCTCCTATATTCAGAAATGAGCGCTTCTGCGGCGTCTTCCCAAAGAACAAGACGGAACGGATCATAGGCCCCGACCTGCCGCGCGCCAAATTCGCGCATATAGTATTCCAATAATTCGCTCGTTTTCGCCTTAAAAATGAGTACGCCGTCAAATCCAGCTTCCTTGGAAATCCGGACGGCATATGCAAACATTGCCTTTGCGATACCGATATATCGCTTGGCCTCGCCTGTCGCATGAAGAAGATTTGCGTTGCTGTGCCGTGCGCTCTCCATGTAGAGAACCTCAACTGCAAGCCCGCGTTCATCCAGTTCATAGGACATCAGACCAAGCAGTTCATAATTGTCTTCTCGATGAAGCGCGACTTTATTGGGCAGTTGCCTCGCATATGTTGACTCCCAGTTTGTCTGCCAGTCATGTGTTGCAGCAAAATCCTCTTTTGACGCAGGATCTATTTCCGCAGGAACCTTTTTGCTGGACACAGCATCCAAAACATAGAGATTCAGCATCGTATCACCCATTTTCATGTACTTTCATTGCTAGTATACCACACTCTCTGCACTTACGGAAGATATTTTTTCGATATCGCCTTATACTTCCAACTCAGAGGGTTTATGTTCATCCGACAAATGGATTTCATCTTTGATTACTGCGGCGCAGTTTTGCGCTGGGTTTTCGGGCTTGACCCACACGCGGAAACGAGCGGACGGAAACAGTGGAAACAAGAGGGGCAAAGAGCATTGATTTCCGAGCAGAAAGTGCTGAAAGCGTCCAGAAATCGTTATTTTTATGGCTTTTCTACTTTTCGTAATCAGCAGGTCGCCGGTTCAAGTCCGGCCACTAGCTCCAGAAACCAGCAGAAATCGTAAGATTTCCGCTGGTTTTCTCTTTTATTTGTTCGAATTTTCAGGTGTCAAAACCGCCTGACCCACAC
>OHGZ01001402.1_pt1 | contig 11221 bp, 9 predicted proteins | sample 1567851 | NCBI WGS metagenome assembly OHGZ01 (sample SAMEA3879563, study PRJEB24766) | human gut metagenome | biome: human-associated habitat; feature: feces | place: USA | collected 1985/1987 | reverse complement strand
GTCTTTACATTCCACGATGTTTCTATTAATACCTCTTGAATACAAAACTTTAGCTCCTTCTTCTGTCTTTACATTCCACGATGTTTCTATTAATACTGCGCTGTCCGCAGGAGCCGGCGGCGGTGTCTGTTTCTTTACATTCCACGATGTTTCTATTAATACATGATTGTCTCCGGGAAAACAGTCTCAATATTGTTGCTTTACATTCCACGATGTTTCTATTAATACGAATAAAAAAACAAATGAAATCTCAGGTTCTCCACTTTACATTCCACGATGTTTCTATTAATACCGGAGGCCGGACATGGAAAGCTGGATTCGACAGTAACTTTACATTCCACGATGTTTCTATTAATACGGTTCGATGCCGCTAAACGACAATACGGCGACACACTTTACATTCCACGATGTTTCTATTAATACACCATACTGTCCATAACCATTCCATCAAGGAGATATCTTTACATTCCACGATGTTTCTATTAATACGGCGAATGCCTTCAAGTCATTTACGGAGTTAATCACCCTTTACATTCCACGATGTTTCTATTAATACCCGTCGTCTATTCATCCTTACAATACAGATATAATCTTACCACTTTCTGTCAATCTTGTCACTTCATTATTTTTATACTTATTTTTATCTTTCTGGACAGCTCTCATTTTTGAAATTTTCCTGATATCTCAAGCATTGTCGACCTCCTGAAGTTTTTACTCTATCTGACGTCGACAATCATAATATGAAACTCGTTAAATCATCCTTCCTACCCCAAAATTCTTTATCCAACCATTTTTCCTGCCGAGATTTAAAAATAATTACAGAATCTAATTCTTTATCAATATACTCTTTTAATTCTTTTTGCAGCTGTGCCAGCTGTCCTTTTGACAATTCACCTTCAAATACAGAATTTTGGATGTGCGTCAGATATTTTTTACATATTTTAAAAATTCTTGACCAGCGTCTTGCACCGTTTTCTGCCTGACTTACATCATAAACTAATACTATATACATAACTCACCACCATATTCTGAATCCCTCATATTCTTTTTCGCCAATCAGATGTTTTATCAGTTTATATGATTCCAATCTTAATAAATACTGATAAGATACCTGTCTGCCTAAGTCTTTATGCATCACTGATTGTTTCAACCTTTTTTCGAGTTCTGAGACAATCAGTTTAGACGCATCTTTTTTCAAATGTAAAAAATTTAATTCCTTCGTAAAGCTATCTTCCGTAATCTGCTTTCGATTTAACAGTGAAAAAATCAATCTGTCTCCGATCAGTGGTTTAAACACTTCTGCAATGTCCAAGCTCAAAGAAAATCTTCTTACCCCAGGCTCATGTAAATAACTGATTGTCGGATTTAACTGCGTATGATAAATTTCACTAAGCACTTTTGTATAAATCAATGTATTCACAAATGAAATCAACGAATTAATCATATTATCTGGTGGATGCATAACTCTTTTTTCAAATTTTATTTCCTGATTTACGATTACATTCCACGCTGCATAATACCTTCTTCGGATATTTCCTTCAACCCCCATTAATTCTTCTATTGTTTTTGTTTTTCCAATCTGCTTCCGCAATGAATCCACATCTCTAAGATATTCTGCTACATCCTTTCCTCTTCCATTATAATATCTCAAATTCCTGTAAATATTATCTGCCGCAGCTTCTATAAATTTTTTTGCAAGTATCATTCTTTTCTCATAATCCGTATAGTTTTCCACCTGTTTTACCAATAGCTGTCCTGCCAACAGGCTTTCTCTCGGATAATAACTTCCAGTATAAAAATTATAGTAATTAAAGAAATGAACTGGTATCCCATACTGAGAAATGTAATTGATAAATGCTGTATTAAAAGACATTTCTGACATCACATAAATATCTGATATTCGCTCTATTGGAATATCTCGCTTTTCACCTTCACAGGTTGTAAATTGCAATGTATTATCTTTACGTTTCAAATCCCCATTATTATAAACATAAAAGCTTTGCTTCATAACCTTCTCTCTATTCTCCTAATTATAAATTGAATGTTTATATAAAACACAAATCATAATAAGCACATTTTTTGCATAATTTAGAGTTTACAATCATCGGTGGCGTATCCATGCACTCTATCTCTGTAATTTCACCAATAATCTTCTCCAGCGTTTTTATATCATTTTCTGATAGCTCAACTATCACCGACTTTTTTAACAGCGGATAGTCAACCTTTCCTTTAATCCCTTTGACTCCACGTTTCCATAAATAATATAGATAGTACTTAACCTGCCAGCGTCCTCTACTGCTTTGCTTTTCTTCACTTCATGCAATTCTTTATGTTCACTTATAAAATCAATGTTAATAATGTTATCAATATTTATATGCTTCTCATTTTTACTGTAACTGCTTTCATCAAGTATTTTTCCTAATATGACATCCTCATTTTCTGCTTCCATTCGGATTTCATGACAAAAATACCAGAGTTTTCGTTTGCATACAAAATAATAATAAATCATCACTCCTGTTATCCGATTTTCCATATCCACGCTCCATATTTACACAAATATTCCATCCAACTCTAATTGTTCATCAAACAATATTCCACGTCCTTTCCCGCTTTCAATGTCAAATTCATAATTATACTGTGCTCTGTGAATATCTGTAATTTTTCTGTTTTCGCTTAACCCAATTGTAGTTCTGTCCACTTCTGCCGGAAATTTTTGATAAAGATTTAAACTTAATGTAAGATTTTCCAATTTTGATTTTATCAGGCTTCTGGCTTCCCTGCTCATATTAGGTTTCTTCAAAAACTCTACTCCGTATTCGAATAAATTCTGGTTTTCAACATAAACATTTTCCGGAACAATAGTTACACTTCTGATATCCCGAACTTCAGCCTCATCAGCAGAATACTCCGTTGGATGAATTTCAGAGAATAATTTTAAATCTTTTTGAATGTTTTCAAAGTATATGGTTTCTTTCACACCATCTACACTATAAACCTCATTCATGTATGCAGTTTTTTTATCTTCAGAAAATAATATGTGTTCGTATTTGCTCAGTAATTCCAAAGACCTGTCATATAATTTGTCTTCATAAACACTCCGTCTTTTTCCTTCACTGACTCCATTTCTATTATCAAATACAACAATGTTCGCCTCATTCGGACAATAACGACCTTTACGATTACATCTTCCCATTCTCTGTAAAAGACTATCTGCCGTACACATTTCTGTATACAAAATATCAAAATCTATATCTAAACTAGCCTCAACTATTTGAGTTGTAATCCATATTCCAGATTCACCTGACTCCGAAAATTCCATAATTTTCCTTTCCAGAAATGCTCTGTCTCTTCTAATATATTTTGAATGTAAAAGCCATACATTTTCTCCCTCTAATTTCTTATAAAACTTCTGAGCTTTAGAAACAGTATTACAGATAACTAACACTTTTCTATTTTTTCCTCGCAGCCTGATTTCATCTAAATTCATTTCCGAATGTCTGATTTCAACTTTATGTCTTGGATATTTCTCCACCTGATATTCTTTTCCGGTGAAATCTTTAAATATGTATTGTTTTCCCTCAACCAAACCATATTGTTCCATAAAATATTTAAGTACAGGTGGAAAAGTTGCTGTAATAATTGCAAATTTGCCACCCATTTCCTGTATCATTTTTAATCCATAAATAATAGTTGCAATTACACGTGGTTCATATGCCTGAATCTCATCCAGAACCAACTTTGAATATTTCAATGTAGCTGCAAATATCTCTGTTCCTAATGCTCTGTATACAAATCTAAACAGTTGGTCAACTGTACAGACAGTCAATGGTTGTGACAACATTTTTGACCTTTCATATTTCTCTCCAATATCTTCATTACCATTATACTCTCTTAAATACACCGCCATAGCATCAGAATGTAACAATGCAACGTCTTTATATTCATAATTTTCCTTTATACGTAAATATATCGCATTAGAAGATACCTTCAACGGTAATGTATAAAAACTTTTTTCACCATTCATCCATAATAGCGATGCTTCTGTTTTTCCAGATCCTGTAGGTGCTATAACAATCAGATTTTTATCTGTATTCATCTTCATAAATTTTTGCGCCGGCCTTAATTCTTTTCCGTTTAGAAATTTTTCTATATTCTTTACCAATTTTTTTTCATGAAGATCAATGGCGCTTTCTGCATTTTCATATCCTGCACTGACTGTATAATCAAATTTATTAAGCAAGCCTTTTATCAATAAATATTCTTTCCAGGCATTTGAATCTGGTATATATTTTCCAGTATATACATTGTTACGAAACAGTAAATCATCTAAATTACTGCAATTTAATTTTCTGATTTTTCTATTCAGATATTCTTCAATCTGTTTCATATAATACTTTTCAGCATATTTTCTAATTGCCGGACTGTTATAATGATCCTCCCTGTCATGATGATAATAAACCGCTGTAATAAATGGTCCAAAATCTTTATCCGAAAACAATTCCGACAAATCATCAAATTCATCTAAAGAAATAGTAACAGCACTTAAAAAGCCATGTGGAATCTGCGGAGTTTTTCTTACATCTATATGAAATTTTTCAGCTAATTTCGGACATATCATTGCCTGAAAAACAAGATTAACCTTTCCCAGATCATGAATCCTGCATGCCTCAACCACCAGTTTTTTTTCTTTTTCAGTAAAATATTCCCCATATTCTAAAAAAAACATCTCAGCACACGTTACTATGTCCTTATGATGTTCTTTCAATGTTTTCTGCTTTTCTTCAGTTTTTTCGGCTATATCGGTAATACTACTATTCAATATCTCAACATCTGTTTCGGTAAGATTCTCTTTCAAACATTCCTCAATATTCTTCATATTTTTCTTTATTTCATTGATCCGCTCCGAAGTGAATTGTACTTTTTTTGACTTTGCATAGTACTCCATACATATAATCCTTTCTGAAGCAAGACAGCCTCCATAGCTGCCTTGCTCTATATATTTATACAACAGGTTATTAACAGAAAACTATAGCAGCATCCTCTTCAATATCATCTACATACGCACCTTTTCTTAACGTCATTCCCTGCGGACAATAATATGCTTTGATTCTTCCATTTTTCTTTTTCCATCGCCGTAATCCCTGCTTTGTAATTTCATATTCTTTTGTAAGATTATAAATAGTCATTCTTGGATTTTTGATTTTTATCTTTTCTTCATCCTTTTCCCATTCATTTTCTACCGGAATATACATATCTCTTTTCAAATCCACTTCATTTTCCGGATGAATTCTTACAATATCAACTCGTTCTATGTCCAGAAGATCTTCATATCGTCCCAGTGCCAAATATTGTGGAGGATTTTTTAATGATTGATATACCGTATCAAAGTCTTCTTCATCTGGAACAATATGAATAACCATACGATTTTCGCATATAAGTTCTACATTTGCAATTCCACGAAAAATACCATATTTTTCATCATCTTCAATGCAAATCTGATGCCTTCCTTCCTCAAATTTAGCTCCCGATGAAAAAGAATATCGCGTATATAATTCTGACACTGTACCACAATTTGTTCCTTGAATGCAAAGCTTCATTGGATGAAATTCCGTATAACCACATGCAACATGAATCATTCCCAGTACAGTGGAATAAGGAGGTAATGGAAATGTTTCTTTAATAATAAAACTGCTGGGTTTTCTATAATTGACCAGATTTTGAAAACACTGTAATCTAATTGCTTTCTCCATAATATAGATTCACTTCCTCTTTCAAATGCTTAAATACTGTTCCAACAGATTCTGCTTTTAACTCTTCTCTGACAATCTTTTCGTTATCAAAAATACCTGACGTAATTCCGGTAAAAGTATATCCGGCAAGTTCATTATCTTTAATCAATTCCTGTAACGTTTCTACATTTATTTTATTATCATCAACCTTTACCCTGTTTTCAAAAAACGGATTTTTTCTGCTATATCTTCCTCCAATAACAAATAACGGACTCAAATTTTCACGTCTTCCTTTGATATCTCTATATAGATATTGCATAGTATCCAACAGGATCTTCACACGTTCTGCCTTTTCTTCTTTATCAATATCAATCTCTCCATCTATACCTACTCTGTCCAAATCAATTGACATAGTATATGCGTAATAAGAACGATGAACCTCACTTTGCGCAATTCCATTTTCCAGATTTCCTCTTACAGCCAGTCCCATATTAGTAAGAAATTCCAGATTTCCCTGAAATGGTTCCAAAGCAATAGCATTGCTAAGTCTGGCAACTGCAGATCTCGTAGCAGCACCTCCCTTTTGCTCATCACCTTTCGCTGTTGTTTTCATGTATCCAAACAAATCAATTTCGGGGTAATCTTTAATAGTTGCAGATGGTGCAAACTGAACAGCTCCGCTTTTTCCATCCACCGGAGTTGTATCCCAATTAGACTGCTGCACAATATTATATCTCATAGCCTGTCTGGAAATATAAGAATACTGCTCATGATTTCCCCTCGTCATTTTTTTGAGAGAAGAAATGTTTCCAATCCCTTCCCCATAATTTGCACTTTCTGCCAGAAAAATCATCGTAATAGTTAAGCCTTCTCTTTTCATAATCATTTTTCCTCCTTTTTCTCATAGCATCCTTCCAATCCCATTACAAATGCATATCCATATCTTGTAAATTTTTCCGAATTTCCCAGCATTTGTACAAGACCTGTTGGAATTAACAACTCCTGACCATTTTCGTTTTTACGTGATCCGTACGCACTATACAGTCGCAATACAATATCCATAAATTTCTCTACATTTCTTACAGACAGAGCATTCAACAACTGATATTCCATTCCCCGCAGGCATTCGCCGGAAGACTCACCCTTAGCAGACATGATTGCTCTTCTTAAATCTGCTCCACTTTTTTTCATACTTGTGTACATAGCAATCTCCTTTCTCTTCTCTTCTTCTGTATAATATACAATTTCTGACCGCAGCTGAATTTCATATATACAGTTAACATAAAAATTTAATGAGCCTGTTTCAACAGCCGCTTTCAATACCTTATCCAGCAATTGATATTGATTACGATATTGCAGCAGATTAATAACCACTATTTCATGTATATTGACAAATTCATTCTTAATTTTTATATAAGGATATTTCCCCAACAATTGCAATGCATTTGAAGTACCAGGCATACTTATAATGTCCAGCATACTTTTATGAACAATACCAAGCAGATACCTGTCTTCTGCCCTTATTCCACGCAAAATCACCTGAATATTAGAAATCTCTTTCGTTTTTTCTTTCAGCAATATATTAATTGTTCGGGCAAACCACTGCGAATATTTTTCATCCTCCTTTTTTTCTCCCTCTATACTGTCAGTTCCGTTTTTCGAATTAACATCCAATAATGCATGAATATCATTATTAATATTCATAAAGACAAATTTATTTACAAACAGCCGAAATCCCAACGGACTCAGAGCATAAACAAACGTACATCCCGGACAAAGAAATGCATCTACTTTGCAATCCCAGAAAGCAGAACGTTTTCTTGTAAAATCATCCCCCACTTCATTCATAAATGCAATTGAATTCTTCTCTTTAGGTCCTATCGTTGCTCCACAGTCAATGCATAAATCTTTTGCTTTTACATGATCTGTCTTCAGATATTTCCTAAACGGCTCGGAAAAATCTTTTTCAAATAATTCCCGCATATCTTTTTTTGCATTTGCCCGCAGTAAAAAACACTTTCCGCTCCAAAAACGATTAATATATGTATATATCACACTTTTCATAATAAATGTTTCCCTGCACTTTGGTTGCTGAAGAAATTTTTCCAAATCAATTAATCGTTTTTCCAAATCTGTCACGTCTAACTTGTCATTGAGTTTATCCTTTTTTAGAATTTGGTATACTTCCTGCATTTCAATATCATGTTTTATATTTTCAAATCCAGCCTGATAACTATTAGAAAGCAGTTTGTCATTAATAAATTTCAGATCTTCCTTTTCTTCCTTTCCTGGATTCCATTTTCCAATCTGAATTTTATCTATACACTTACTAATTCTGTCAAGGACTCCCTGATAAACTGTAAATGGTCCAAAATACTGTACACAGGCTTTAAAGTACATGTCTGTCCAGTCAGCATTCAATGCGAAATCCATATCAATCCATAATCCTTGTCCGTCTTGCGTAATGCCAAAGTCTGAATCTTCTTTTGCATCTGCTGCTTCTAACATATATCTGAAACCTACGATTCCTGCATTCTTCAGGAAATCCCCCAATGTAATTACATATTTATCCAAGAAATCACCGCCTCCTACTAAAATATGATTTCAAATTTCCCGTGTCCAGCAGAACGTCTGGTTCCAATTCCAGCTGCATACAATATTTCCAACAGTCTGAGATTTCCTGTTATTTTATAGATACCAATATTTCCATCTACAAATTGCCCCATAGTTCTTGTAACTACCTTTTTTCCTTTTAAAGGTACAATAGAAAAATCACTTGTATCGCACTCTATGTTTATCCTCTGTAAAAAGATTTTCAGATTCTCCTTTACAATATCCGAAAATTCCGGCTCATCAAAGGTATAATAAACATCAGTATTATCATCACTATTATGTTTTCTCGCTATTAATGAACTCTGCATTTTTACAATCAATTCCGTTTCTTTAATTGTCTGAAGTTTCCTTGTTTTCACCGACAGCAGTTTCATGGAATTTCTGTTCATATGGAATATTTTATGCTTCATAAGACTAAATGCATTAAAAAATATCAGTAATTCTCCCATATCAATATCAGAAAAAGTTAACATAAATTTATTTGCTCCAAGTTTAATTGTGTCTGAAGTAAATTGGGCATGAGGCAAATAGCATGTCCAGCAATAAGTCTTCATTACAGACTCCCGCTTGTTGTATAACCTGTCAAATAAATCCGGCGAAAAATTTTCAATTGCTGCTTTCATAAAGCTTAATATCACTTTATCATAATCTATTGGCAATTCCGCATTTTCCAATTCAAATTCCAGTTTAAGTTCTGTCATCTCAGTTCCTCCTCTCTTCGTCCTTTCTTTTTTTTATTGTATCACTATACTTTTACATTTTCAATACTATTTCAATGGATTTATTTTTTATATTTTGACTTTATCAAATTTTTACATTATAATATCAATACACCATTTTGGAATGTAAATTTGAAATAGTACTGAAACAGTATTTAATAATAGTACCATATTGGAGCAAAATAGAGATTGCCAGCAATTTAACCACTGACAATCTCTATTTTTTATTTTATCAATCAGATCACTCTGAAATCTCAACAATTATTCATATGACAGAATGTCACTCTTTAGTAGTTTAACAAGAGAAATCTTTCATCCAATCGGCTCGAAGTCTACAGCACCATGTTTACACAGTGGGCAGATATAATCTTCCGGAAGTTCATCACCTTCGTAGATATATCCGCAGACTTTACATACAAATCCTTTCTTACCTTCTGTTTCAGGTTTCGGTTTTACATTTTTCTGATAATAGGTGTAGCTCATTGTCTCCTGGTCACTTACCACGCGGGCTTCTGTCACACTGCAGATGAACATTCCGTGAGTTCCCAGATCTACATACTGCTCTACTTTCAGGGACATAAATGCGTTGATATATTTGTCCAGGAATATCAGTCCGTTATCAGAACGATTCACCTTCTGTCCCGCAAATTTATCCACGCTTCTTCCACTCTGGAAACCAAACTGTTCAAACACAGAGAACGGAGCTTCTACAGAGAGACAGTTTACATTCATCACCCCTGTCTGCTTGATAACATGGTGAGAATAATTTGTCTTATTGATATTAACTGCAACGCGGAACGGAGAGTCTGTCAGCTGGGTAACTGTATTAACGATCAGTCCGTTATCCTTTTTACCGTCATTTGATGTCACTACATAGAGACCATAACCAATGCGGAATAATGCTGTCATATCATTTTTATTTGCCAGTTCATCATTCTTTGCAATATATTCCTTACAAAGCTCGGAAGCCATCGCTTCCATCTGATCTCTGTTTTCCTGATTTACTGCGGACATAATCTTCACTGTGGTGTCCAGCCAGTTGATCTTCTTACATTCAGAAAGCATATTTTTCATTACTTTTGCTGCCAGAGGTGCCCAGGAACCGTTTTCAATAAGGCCCACTGTGCGGTTCTGGAAATTATGTTCTGCCAGACGGGTAATAAAGTCATTCATAAACGGATAGATTCCTGCATTATAGGTAGTTGTTGCCAGTACCAGCTTACTGTAACGGAATGCATCACTGAGTGCCTGAGACATATCATCTCTTGCCAGATCATAAACAACTACTTTCGGACATCCCTTGCTCTTTAATTTCTCCACAAACTGATTGACTGCTTCTTTGGTATGTCCGTATACAGAAGTATATGCAACTACGATTCCTTCTTCCTCCGGTGTGTAAGAGGACCAGGTATCATAGAGGCTGATATAATGTCCCAAATTTTCTGTAAGTACCGGACCATGTAACGGACAGATGATCTGAATATCCAGAGTAGCTGCTACTTTCAGAAGTCTCTGTACCTGTGCGCCATATTTACCAACAATACCGATAAAGTATCTTCTTGCTTCATCATCCCAGTTTTCTTCCACATCCAGAGCACCGAACTTACCAAATCCATCTGCTGAAAAAAGAACTTTATCTGTGCTGTCATAAGTCACCATAACCTCCGGCCAATGTACCATTGGCGCAAATACAAAAGTAAGATTGTGATTTCCCAGACTCAGTGTAGAACCATTCTCTACTTCCAGTTTCTGCCCTTCCAGATCCAGTCCGAAGAAATTCTTGATCATTACAAATGTCTTCGCATTGGCTACTACTGTAGTGCCGGGATATACTTCCAGAAAGTTCGCTACATTTGCTGCATGGTCAGGCTCCATATGCTGAACGATCAGATAGTCCGGCTTACGTCCGCCAAGTGCCTGTTCAAGATTATCCAGCCATTCATGTTTGAAATTGGCATCTACAGTATCCATAACTGCAACCTTGTCATCCAGAATCACATAGGAATTATATGCCATTCCGTTTGGCACTGCATACTGTCCCTCAAACAAATCTACCTGATGGTCATTCACTCCGACATATTTAATGGTATCTGTAATCTTCATATTTCTGCCCTCAATTCTTTCTTTATAGTATATCGTCTGTCCGTTACTATTCAGCAA
>OHGZ01001398.1_pt1 | contig 11254 bp, 9 predicted proteins | sample 1567851 | NCBI WGS metagenome assembly OHGZ01 (sample SAMEA3879563, study PRJEB24766) | human gut metagenome | biome: human-associated habitat; feature: feces | place: USA | collected 1985/1987 | reverse complement strand
TGCAGCAAGCAGGCCGCCCTGCGATTCAACCGCACGCACAAAGCCCAAAGCCAGAATAACTGTTGGGAACAGCGTTAAGGCAAACATAAAGCCTTCGGCAGCACCAACGCCGCCTTTGCCGATAAAGCTCAGCCCTTCGATTTTGCCGAATTTGCCTGTCAGCACCGTAAAATCAAAGGCACTCAGCGGGCCCATATCTTTTAAAACACCCGAAAACGACAGCGCGATAACAATAAACGACAGCCAGCCACGCCAGGTTAAATTATGCTCGTAATCTTTTTCTTCTACCGCAGTTACATCTTTTTCAGCCACAGTAATCCCCCCTGATTATAATTTTAAAACCGTGCCGATAAATACTTTAGCACGCATAAACAGCGATTCCACATCGGCAAATTCATCAACCGTATGGTTCAAGCCGCCTTTTACGCCAACAGCGCAAACGGTAGGTACGCCAACTTTGGTGGTGTAAGTAGCATCGCTGCCGCCGCCCACTAAAATCGGTTCCGGGCTGCCGAAGCCTTCTTCTTCGTAAACCGATTTATACACATCAAACAGTTTCATATTGCCGTCAAGGCGAACCATCGGCTCAAGCCCTGCTACCGGTGTCATTTTGGTAGTTACATCTTTAATGTAAACCTTACCGGCAATAACTTCAAACTGCTCTTTCTTCTTTTCAAAATCTGCCGGGTCAAGGTAACGCACGTCCACTTCCATTCTGGCATAAGCCGGAACAGCATTGGCAACCGTGCCGCCTTCGATAGTACCGACATTAATTGTTGTGCCGGTATTCCAATCGGTTAAGGCGTCGATATCAACAGCCTTGCGCGCCAGCTCCACGATAGCGTTGCGGCCGTTTTCCGGCTCGTTGCCTGCATGGACGCTGCGCCCGAAGGTTTCCATAATAAAACGGTAAAACCCTTTGCGCTCTACAACTACGTTATCGTTCATAAAGCCGGTTTCAAAATCAAACGCCGCTAATGCACCCTTAAATTCTGCCATCATGGTTTCTGCCAAATCGCTGTTTTTATGCCCCGTTTCTTCGTCACCGGCAAAAACAACTTTAAAGGCATATTTGTCAAATCCGGCATTCTGCAAGGCCTGCAGTCCGTGAATGGCAAGCGTAACGCCGCCCTTCATATCCAGTGCGCCCGGGCCGTAAGCCCTGCCCTCTTTAATGATAAACGGACGCTTCTTCGTCGTTTCCGGGTCACTGAAAACAGTATCCAGATGGCCTGTTAAAACAATAAAAGGCCTGGTTTTGCAGTCGCCAAATTCGCTTACAACGGCATTACCGGCATTTTCGTGTTCCACAATACGTGTTTTGCCGCCCATATCCGTTAAAATACCTGCTACCTTGGCGACAACTTTGTCTACGCCGGGTTTATAGTCAGAGCCGCTGTCTATGCTGACAAGTTCTTCCCACATTTTCAGCATCTCACTGCGGTGCGCATCAATATACGCAAACGCATTTTCCTTAATACCCATCATTTTTCCTCCTCATAAAATTAAAATAAAACAGTATTTATCCGTCACCGCAGACAAATACCGTTTTTTAGCAAATAGTGCACTTCAGTACTTTACTACACTAATAAAAATAGCAAAAGTTCACAATTCTGTCAAGAAAATTTTGTATAACAAAGTTTACACTTTGCGCATTTTTGTCCTTTAAAAATGATATCTGCTAATTTTTTTGATGAATTGCTCCTTATTTGCCTGTTAAATTTCCAAAATACTTCAAATTTTTATTTGATATTTTACACTTGCCGCATTCAAACGCTACTGACAGGCAAAAATAAAAGCCCGCAGCATTTGCCGCAGGCGATTAAACATTATTATTTTAAGAAAACAAACTCGTTTGCACTGGATAATTCTCCGGCAAAACTGTAACCGTTAACGGTAAAATTTTTCACTTCATCAATGTGCTGCACGTTTTCTTCCGCACAGCGGCGCACCATCTCGCCGCGCGCCATTTTGGCCTCCGTTGCCTTAACCTTAATTTTGCCGTTTTGCAGGCTGCCGAACACGCAGGTTACAAAACGGATTTTATCCGTAACATAAGGCTCCACTGCTTTGCTGTATTCTTTGGAAGCCAGGTTTAAAACTTCGTTATCGTCCTTAACCAGTTCATCATACAGGCTGCTGCCCCAAAAAGCATACAGGTTCTTCGCTCCGCCGCAGGCAAGCCGCGCCTGCATTTCCAGCCGGTAAGGCACAACACCGTCAAACGCGCTTAAAATTCCGTAAAAGCCGCTGAGTATTTTTAAATGCCCTTCCAAATATTTTAACGCGGCTTCATCCAAAACATTCGGCGCAATATGCTGGTACTGCAAGCCATCGTAACTGAAAACGGCAGGCGTTAAATTGCGGCGCAAATCCATGCGCTGTAAGCGGTTGTAATTAAGCTCCGCAATAGCATCGTTGCACTGCCACAACTTTTGCAGGCTTTTGTAATCCAGCGCGCGCAGGGCAGTTAAAAGTTCTTCAGTTTTCGTTAAAAATACCGGCAAGCGTGCCGCGCCAATATCGTCATTATCGACGCGCATCTTCTTCGCCGGCGAAATTATAATTTGCATGGTATGTTCCTTTAGATGAATTTATTTAATATTGTTCAACTATCTTTTGCTTAACTATAACTTACCAGTGTAAAAAATTTAAAATAAGGTTAATCATTAAAGCTTTTTCTTTAACTCCTTATCCCTCTGCCGCGCATATTTAAACACCAGCCAGAAAAACTTAACCGCCGTAAAAAACATAACCCATCCTGCCCGGCTGAACCGCGCCACAGAACGCACTCTATTCGCTTTTAACAAATGCCCGGCAAACAACCCGGCAAGAAGGATTTTAATTATTTTTATCGGCATGGTAAAGCTCCGGAATTTATAATAACGTCAAATTATTATGCATAATTAATCTAAAATTAAATATAATAATCTTTATTTTTAAATACTAAAATACAACCAAACAAAAACCACATGGCTTTGGTTATAGCAGAATGATCTATTGTTACATCAAACATACCAAAACTCATGAAACCAAGCCAAGCGCCCCACAGCATTAAAGAATATGGATTTTTAGTTTTTCGCCATTCATTAAAATTTTTAAAGAAAATATAACAAGCAAGGTACAAAAAACCAAACAGCCCAACAAAACCACTTTCTGTAGTAATTTGAATTACATTATTATGTGTATGAGGTAAATCTTGTTTATGTCTTGGATTTCTATATCCTGATTCATAAACATCCTTAAATTGATCAAGTCCAACGCCAAAAAATGGATAATCTTTTATCATATCTATACTCGATTCCCATATAAGCAACCTGTCTATATTAGAATAATCCGTTGTAACATTAACAGTAGACACAATCCTTGCCCGGTATGTATCAGATACAACAAAAAATGAAATTATTATTGAACAAATAATTAAAGCATATATCATAACCTTTTTGCTATTTTTTATATAAAAATAAGAAATTAAAGGCAAAACTATCCCTAAAGTAAGCCATGCTCCACGGCTTTTCCCTGCCAATACTCCAACGACACAACATAAAACCGCAACTTTACAAATATTTTTAGTTTTATGCGTAAAATTATCATCTAATAAAACAACTAAAAGAATAGGAAGCAATACACATAATAAAGATGCCAAATTAAGGGTATGTCCTCCAAATCCCCAGCCTCTATTTCCATAACCAAGCAAAAGCTGCCCCGCTGCAACCAAAGAGTCTATACTTGTAGCTGCAATAAAAATTAAAAATATATTTCTCACCCATTTTTTATCTTTTAAAAATAAAGTAACCATAAAAAATGGTACTACCCTATATAAATACATTTCTAAAAATTTATGCAAACTTTCTTCAAAATCACCAGATACAAACACTGCTGGTAAAGCACACAATGCAAAAATAGCAAAAGCCTTATAATAACCAACATAATTGTTTTTTAAATTTGATAATGTTTTATTTTTATAATTTTTATATAATAAATACAAAAAAGTTAATATTGATAATCCCCAAAAAATACTGCCTGCCGCCATAGACAAACGCTGAAAACATACCGCTATACATATAAATACTGCTAAATACTTTTCTGCCTTTATCACAAATATTCCTACCTTTCTAATAAAACTTCCATTACTTTAAATTACAATAATTTTGTCCAAAAATTTGCTATTTTTAATCTCATTAACTGCCTCGTTATTGATTTACCTTTCATATTTTTACCAGGCTGTGGCATTTTTTCATCTGCAAATGCCGTTTGCTTTAAATATTTGTAATACATATCATTGAAATCTTGGTGATATGAAAATTCCCATGGTTTATAACGGCCGGCATAATGTATAATACCCGGATTTCTTTTAGCATTAATAGCCTGATTTCTAAAAGTTTTGTTCAGTAAAATTTTAGTAAATAAATTAAATACAGGAGGAATAATATTCCATCGCAAATCAATTTGCAGCCAGTTTTTCATAAAAATTTTATTAAGCGCATCCTGGTCGTGATGTGGAAAGCTATTTTTATTTATAACTTCTAATATTTGCGCCGTATAATTTTTTTCGCGCCATTGTTTTAAATTTATAAGCAACACACCGGAATTAAAATATGCTTCATTTTCTGGTAAACCGATAACTTCTCTCTTTTGCTTACACAGCCTTCCTGATGCCATAATACCAAAATCTTTAACAGCACCTAAAGGAAATGTTTTTAAATTGTATTGCCATAATTTGTTTATATCATCATAAACAAGCAGGTCAACATCTAAATACATTACTTTTTCTATATTAACCGGCAATATATCTGCCAACGCCAACCTGAAGTAAGCTGCTTTGCTTACATGCCCACTTAAATACACATTAGTAAATTTCTCTTCTGGAACATCTATAAATTCTATTACTGTATTTAATTTGACAGCTGTTTTTTTCAATTTTATTATTTTTCCTTGTGATATATTATCATTAATAACAAAAAAACAAACTTGTGCTTTAGTATTTGCCATTACAGATGCCATAACAACAGCAATATGCTGCGCATAATTATCATCAGAACATAATACTATATTAATAGTTTCATTCATTTGATTACTCCTAAAATATACTTCTTCACATAACTTTTCACTATTATTTATTATTTTATCACAACTATTGCATAAAAGCATTCAACTCTTAATCAAAATACCCTTAATTAACATAATAATTTTGTAATACTTTACTATTTCTTGTAAAAAATTTATAATATTCCTATATATTAGGAGGATTTATCATGAACAACACATATTTATTAATGTTTATTGCGTTATATTTAGTTTCATATTTTTACTATATTAAAATATCTAAAGGCCTTGGGCATAAAGCAGAATATTTGCAGCTTCGCAGGTTCTTCCCCTGTGCATTACTTGCTGTATTGCCACTGTATTTAACACAAACACCGCTTACCTATGTACAATATATTATTAGCTTAATTACAGGTGCTTTATGGGTCACAATATATCCTTTATTATATTATTTAACATACCATAAAACATCTTCAGATTTTGGGTTTCATTTAGATGTTGTTTTTGGATTATACATTACCAGCTGGCTAATTTCTTTAAAACTTTTAGTACAATATTTAAATATAGCTGTTATACCGCTTTTATTTATTATTTCTTGCATAGAATTTATTCTTGTACTGATTCCCATAACACAAATCCTTTATTATTCTGTTTACAAATCTTGTGTTAATGACAGTTCCATTATGTTAATGCGTGAAACTGACCACAACGAAACTATTGAATTTTATAAATCTCTTCCTATAACAATTCAAGTTCTTATTCCTATTATCTTAATTTCTGCATTTGCTGCCATAAATGCAGGCAACCAATTTTTAGTACCAACATTTATACATATTGCTGATTATAATTTTTATATCTTAATTGCTGCAACACTTTTTCTTACTTTTTACCTTTGGAATACTAAAAAAGGAGTCTTTATACGCACAGGTATTATAGAATTACTTTTAGATGTAAATAAATATATAAAAGAAACAAATCTTTATGCAGCAAATCTTGACGAACGTTTAAAAACGTTACAAGTAAATCCAACAACCCCGAACTTTGATAAGCCTTCTACAATTATTATGATAATTGGTGAATCAGAATCGCGCGATTACATGAGCGCATTTACTAATTACCAATATGACACAACGCCATGGCTAAATAAAATGAAAAAAACTAAAAATTTTATTTTATTTCCTAATTCATATGCCTGCAAAGACCAGACTGTACCAGCTTTAGAGCGTGCTTTAACAGAAGTAAACCAATATAATAATAATAAATTCTTTGAATCTTGTTCAATAATAGATATTGCCAAAAAAGCTGGTTATAAAACATACTGGTTCAGTAATCAAGGGCATATTGGCAGTGCTGAAACTGCAATTACTTTAATAGCAAACACAGCAGACAAAGCTGAATGGACTAAACAAAACCTAAATAAACCTCAATACGACGAAACCTTACTTGATTATTTAAAAACAGTAAATCCTTCAGAAAACAATTTCATAGTGCTGCACTTAATGGGCAATCATTTTAATTTTATCAACCGTTATCCACAAAAATTTGCAAAATTCAGTAAACCTAACAAATATGACCTTATACCAAATTATCTAGATTCTATTGCTTATACTGATTATGTATTACAGCAAATAACTGATTTTGCAAAAATAACTTTAAATTTACAAGCATTATTATATTTCTCAGATCACGCAACCATTCCAGATAAGCGCCGTTCACCAAACTTTGCCGGATTTGGTACAGTACGTATACCGATGTTTTTATATTTATCTGATGAATATATAGATAAGAATAAACAAGTCGTCAAAAACCTAAATGATAATAGTAATAAATATTTTACTAATGACCTTATTTATGAATTCATTTGTGGTATCTTAAATATAAAATCAAATCACTACGATGAAACTAATAGTATCGCATCAGAAAAATATAAATATACTAAAGAAATGTTAAAAACAAACCTTGGCGAATTATGGATAAAAGATGATAATATATAAAATAAAAGAGCAGCTATGCTGCTCTTTTATTTTATATATCTTTTTAACGCATCTATCCATTCTGGCAATACGTAAAAATTCTTTTGTATTTTATCTTTGCTTAACCTGCTGTTTAATGGTCTTTTAGCTTTTGTTGGATATTCAGATGTTGTTATACGATTAACTTTAACATCCATTTTGGCAACTTCAAAAATTTTTTCTGCAAATTCTGCCCAGTTACATACACCTTCATTAGTTGCATGATAAATACCATACTTTTCTGTTTTTATCATTTCAACTAATAATGGTGCTAAATCAGCTGTATATGTTGGACTGCCATATTGATCCGCAACAACATTCAACACTTTTCTTTCTGCACCTAAGCGCAGCATAGTTTTCACAAAATTATTGCCATGCTCACCAAACACCCAAGATATACGCACAATAAAATATCTATCTAATGTTTTTTGTACTGCTTCTTCTCCTAACAATTTTGTTTTACCATAAACGTTTATAGGATTTGGTTTATCTTCAACTTCATAAAAACCTTCTTTAGCACCATCAAAAACATAATCGGTGCTAATATAGAGCATTTTAGCATTTATTTTTTTACAATTTTCAGCAATGCCTTCTGTTGCAGAAGTATTAACTTTATAACAAAGATCCAGTTCATCTTCCGCCTTATCTACGGCAGTATAAGCAGCGCAATGTATTACAACGTCAGGCATAAACTTTATAATAAAATTTTCTGTGGCTTTAAAGTCAGTAATATCAAAATCTTTGCGTGTCGTTCCGAAACATTCTATATTTTGTTTTTGCAACTCTTTAATGATATCATAACCAAGCTGCCCATTAGCACCTGTTACAAGAACTTTCATTATTTATTTTCTCGCTCATATAGATTTAATATTAAATTATAATTCTTTTATATAATTCATAAAAAGTTTTCTGAAGTTCTCATGTCCATGTACATTTCTTACATAAATTTTAGCTTCATCAGCTAATTTGCCCCTTAACTCTTCATTGTTCATTAGAAAACTTATTGCTGATACAAATTTATCTACATCCTTTATTCCATCACCTAAACTACTACCTATATATTTTCCATATTTTTCAACTAAATTATCTGGATTTTGGTTAGATACAACTGTTATTCCGTACACAAACGCCTCTAAAAATGATACAGGTAATGCTTCATGTATAGAAGTGTTAACTAAAATTTTTGCTTTTTTTAATTGCTCTTTTTTTTCTTTTCCATCTATATGCCCTAAAAATTTTAAATTTTTTATATTTTTGTATTTATCTAATATGCTATTTTTTCCCTTTTCAGCAGAATTAGTTGATGCTCCTAAAACTAAGAAATTATATTCTGGCATACGCTTCGCGATTTCACAAAAGATCCACCCTCTTTTTACTGAATCTAGCCTACCTAAAAATATAATATTATTTTCCTTTTCATATTTACCAAAATATTCTTCTATAGGATTTGGAAGAAAATCTACATTTACACTTCTAGGCAAATGATATAATTTTATGGCTTTGGACGCTAAATATTTAGCCTGTGTTACAAATTTGATGTTTCCAGATTCATAACATTTTTTTACTAACATGTTCGTTTTTTCATTAAACCAAGATTCTTCTTTGGCAATTTTAACAGTACTAATTTCCTGCCAATCATCTTCTGTACGTGGATCTTGAATCCAAAATAAAATTTTTTTATTTAAATGATTTCCAAATTTAAACAAATAATCAACCGTAGCTTCAATAGAAATTATTATATCATATTGTTCTATTTCTTTGATAGCAAAATATTTTATTCTTGGTAATTTAATTAAAACTATTCCTTCTTCTGTAACAAATTTTTCAGAACTAAAATAGTTAGTTTTAGATTTTCCTAAACAAACTACAAAATTTTCTAACGATATTTTTAAAGCTGACGGTAATAATTTTCTCACTAAAAAACCATAGCCACCTTTAGTATTGATATCCCATGCACCAAAAAATTCATTTACAAATATTAAGTATTTTTTATTATACACAATTATTCCTTCTTTCTATATTTTTATTAATAAGTTTTTCCACCAGTCTTTGTTCGCTAAATACCACTCTATCGTTTTAGCTATGCCGTCCTCAAACTTCGTCTGCGGCAACCAGTCAAGATCATTGTGTATTTTAGTCGGGTCAATAGCATAACGCCTGTCGTGACCGGGACGGTCCTTTACAAAAGTTATTAAATCTTCGCTTTTGCCAAACGCCTTTAAAATAATTTTTACTACATCTAAATTACTCTTTTCATTATGACCACCAACATTATAAACTTCTCCTTCGCGCCCATTACGGATGATTAAGTCTATAGCACTGCAATGGTCTTCTACATATAACCAGTCGCGCACATTAGCACCATCACCATAAACAGGCAACGATTTATCGTGCAAAGCATTAATAATCATAAGCGGAATTAATTTCTCCGGAAAATGATATGGACCATAGTTATTAGAGCAGCGCGAAATAGTCACCGGCAAGCCATACGTTCTGTGGTATGCCAAAACCAACAAATCAGCACTAGCTTTAGATGCCGAATACGGGCTCGAAGTATGCAGCGGCGTTGTTTCCGTAAAGAACAAATCCGGCCTGTCTAAAGGTAGATCGCCATAAACTTCATCCGTACTTACCTGGTGGTAACGCTTTATGCCATATTTGCGGCAAGCGTCCATAAGCACACCTGTACCGATAACATTAGTTTTTAAAAATAGTTCCGGCTCTAAAATACTGCGGTCAACATGGCTTTCTGCTGCAAAATTTACTACAACATCAGGCTTTTCTACTTCAAACAAATTATAAACAAAATCACGGTCAGCAATATCGCCTTTAACAAACTTAAAGTTTTCCTGCTCCATCGCACCCTTTAAGCTGCTTAAATTGCCCGCATACGTCAGTTTATCCAAACAAATAAATTTATCCTCCGGATGATGCTTAAGCTGATAATATATAAAATTGCTTCCTATAAACCCAGCACCGCCGGTGATGATTAATTTCATTACATAACACTTCCTGTTGTTTTTGAATTTAAAAAGTAATTTTCTAATTTTTTGGCTAATATTTCCCAGTCAAAATTTTCATCAACAAACTCAGCAGCTTGCTGTCCTTTTTCTAAATAGTTTATTATTTCGATAGATTTTAATACACTATTTAAATCATTTTCAGATTGATTAATAATATCACCAAATCCATTTTTCCCTGTTCGTATTACCTCATCTGCTGCCGGGAAACAATTAGTTATTATTGGATAACATGCAAAATGCATTGCTTCTTGAATAACTAAAGGAAATCCTTCATATCTCGACGGCAATACAAAAATACTTGATTTTGCGTATATTTGATATAATTCTTTTTTATCTGTTATATTTCCTGTAATTACTATTTTATTTTTTAGCTTAATATGATCAACCAATCTATTGTTCAACCATATTTTAAAATCTTCCGTCATCGGACCAACAAGATAAACTTTCCAATCTTCTAAGTCATTTTCCAATTCTATCAAAGATTCAATTAAAAGTTCTGTATTTTTTTGATAAGTACCTAATCTTCCAACTGTTAAAATTATTTTTTCTTTCTTTACTTTACTTAAATCTACATCAGCTAGATCTGAGAAAAATCCATTAGGCAAATGCTTAACTTTATTCTTAAATTTATCTAAATTATTTAATGGATCAACATAGTTTTTAGTTTCAACAGTAAATAAATCTGTGTTAGACCAGTGCTTTACCCCCCCATTACACTTTTGTTTTTCTATCTCTTTTTTAAGACCTGCTTTTCCCATATCTAATTTTACATATGTAATTATTTTAGAATTACGTTTTTTTGCCAACCAACATAAAAAATTTATAAATTTATGGCAATGATAAAAATTTATTACATCATACTTCGGTGCATTAAAATAAACATATTTTATAACCTGAAAGTATTTAATATATCTTAACTTTAGTTTTTCTAAAACTTTGGAAAATCTTATTCTATCAAGTCTAACAAATTTTTCATAATCTTTATTATGAATAACGCCATTAGCATCATTATAAGCAAATGTCGCCTGCCATCCGCAATATTTTGCTAAAGCATATGGAATACCGCCAACATCTTTGTATAAATGCACCTCTCCGGCATCATCATACCAAAACATTGTTAAAATTCTTTTTTGCATATTCAGATTTCTCCAAATAATTTTAATTTTAAATATT
>OHGZ01001391.1_pt1 | contig 11342 bp, 15 predicted proteins | sample 1567851 | NCBI WGS metagenome assembly OHGZ01 (sample SAMEA3879563, study PRJEB24766) | human gut metagenome | biome: human-associated habitat; feature: feces | place: USA | collected 1985/1987 | reverse complement strand
CATAAAAAGATTCTTGATAAGCTGAGAGCTTCCGTTATTTAACGGAGGCTCTTTATTTTTTTATTCAAAACGGTTTACAAATATCATCTGAGTGTCCTTAATATATAGAGGACAATTATTTCGGGCTGTTTAAAAGACGGTTGATTCCGTCTCAGCCATTCCTCTGAAATAATTCAGATTTAAAGTGTGACAGTAAAGATTCTACTGTCGTTACCGTTACATAAAGCAAAGCTTAAAGTATGTCAAACCCTTTGTACACCTTGCTTTACGGTGGTTACATAAAGCGTGACAATAAAAAATGTGACAATAACTTACTGTCACAAAATTGGTTGCTGTCACGTAAAATCAAGCAAACATAAGCCGATTTAAGCTCTTATAATAATGGGTGGTGATAAAAATGTGGATTAGAAATTACGCACAAAAGCATAAAAAGTCGGTTTAATTAAGACATCAGATAAAAAATTGCCGGTTAAAGCGACGGCGTCGCAATCACAGCGTTCGGCAAAGCCGATCGCCGAGAAACGCTGAATTTACGGCATTTCAGCCATTATTTAAAATGGCGTCAAAAATATGCAGAGTATGAAATTTAGGTGTCAATGCAATCTCAAAATCAGTGGAAGTAAGGTAATATAGGAGTTTGGAGCATGTACCTAAAAGTCATACCGCAAAAATATGGGGGTGAAAAAGACAAAAAAGATAGGAATAAGCTTAGACGATAAAACTTTAAAGCTTTGCGATGAATATGCGGATAGGACCTCAAAGTCACGTTCGGATTTTATCGCAAAAACTATCAGAGAATATATTTCGGCAATTGAAATCGGCAGACAGAAAAACATTATTGCTGAGCATTTGGCAGATGAAATTGTAAAAGGCAGCGAAAAAGGAGTAACTAAAATCTCAAAAGGTCTTTTCAGATATGCCGTTGAGGTTGAAATGATAATTATGATTCTGTCAGAACTGACAGATGTTCCTCCCGAAGTTATGGCAGAGTACCGCAAAGAAGCTGTGCGTAATGTCCGCAGGACAAGAGGAAAAATTAATCTTGATGATTTGATTGCAAGAAATAATCGTGAATTTGCCGAGAAGAAAATTGCCGAGAATCCTTATGAATACAAAGACGATGATGAGATCGTCAATGAATATTATATTGACGATGACGAGCTTTAAAATTATTTAGCAACAGAAACAAACAGGACAGCAAGGAGAACGATAAATGAAAGATTCAACTACAGAAATAGAAAAAGACACAGACACAAACTTATATAAATTTTCCGAAATGAAAGTTGATGGTATGAGCTATCGGATCGTGTCTGTTACACCAAAGGCTGATGAAAAATATACTCCGAAAACGGCTTCGGATTTAATTAAATATCTTATCAGCGGAAAGTAAAAAAATCTCTGGACTTTTCAGCCGAATAGGAGTAAAATATTGCTATATCCTATTCGGTTTGAAAATCCAAGACACGAAAGGAAAATGATTTATGAAGTCAAATTCAAACCGAAAGATAACGGCTCTTTACTGTCGCTTGTCACAAGAGGACATGAGAGAAGGCGATTCAGTATCAATAGAAAATCAAAAAAATATTCTTCAAAAGTATGCTTCCGACAACGGATTTCACAACTGTAAGGTCTATGTTGACGATGGATATTCAGGTGCAAATTTTGTTGAGGTAAGATAACGTAACCTTTTTTGCAGAGGGTGTTATCTTACCTCTTTTTGATGTATGTTAGATAGCATAACTCTTTACGTCGGCTCCTATCTGTCTGAAATAGGAGATACTTTCGGTAGGCTTGTCGCCTGTATCAACTCTGCCGACAAAGCTATAAAAGATTTCGATTTTGCGGGTGTTCGTTTCCTTATCCAGTTCGTGAATAAGAATACGGTCAATAAATTCATGGACGTTTTCGTAGGTCAGTTCTTCAATCGCTGTGTATCTGCGTACCAGTGCGACAAACCTTTTTACGTCCGCGCTGCGCTCGGTGGCGTTGTCGATTTCCTGTGACAGCTCCGCAATCCTCCGGGTCAGCGTCTTTTTTTCTTCATCATAGCCGGAAGTCAGAAAAGCAAATTGTTCATCTGAAAGTTTCCCTAAAGCGTTGTCCTCGTAGAGCTTGCGGAATAAGATGTTCAGCTCGTTAATACGGTTCTGCGCCTTGTCAAGCTCTTTCCGCTGCTGTGTCAGCGTCTTTTGTACTGCCTTTGCGCTGCACTCGTTGGCGGTTTCGATAAACTCCTGTTCATGCTCTTTCACATAAGACGTTACTCGCTGCAAGTCTGCAAGGACAAGTTCTTTCAATACGCTTTTGCGGATATAATGCGTAGTGCAGAGCATATCATTTCTTGCCCGGTTGCGGTAGTTGCCGCAAGTGTAGGCGTGTTTCCGTTCAAGCGTCCCGGCTCCGCGTACTGCATACATTTTGTAGCCGCAGTCCCCGCAAAAGAGCAGCCCGGAAAACAGGTCAATTTCATCAACCTTTGTCGGGCGTTGCCGGGTGGCAATCCGCTTCTGTGCAAGTTCAAAGGTTTCTTCATCAATCAAAGGTTCGTGAGTGTTGGGGAAGAAATACCTTTTTTCCTCCGGGTTCTTTTTCGTCTTTTTCGACTTATAAGATACCTTGTAGGTTTTCCCGGTTATGGTATGCCCTAAATACTCTTTCCTTGTCAGAATGTCGTACAGCGTCTTATCCGGCCAGTTGTACCATGCGTTGAGCTGTGGGCGGGGGTGGCGTTTGCTCCCTGTCCTGCGGTAGCGCAGTTCCCCGACGGTCAGTATTTCATTGTCCCGTAGCCAGTTCTGGATTTCACACATACGGTCGCCCCGTACATACATTGCAAAAATCTGTTTTACGACGTGCGCCGTTTCCGGGTCGGGTATCAGATGATTGCGGTTATCCGGGTCGATAAGGTAGCCGTAAGGAGCTTCGCCGTTGACGCGCTCGCCTTTCTGCGCCTTTGCCTGTTTGACAGCCCGGATTTTCTTTGAGGTGTCGCGGGCGTAAAACTCGTTGAACCAGTTCCGCAGAGGGGTAAACTCGTTATCTTCCCTCGCTGTGTCTACACCGTCGTTAATGGCAATGTAGCGCACTTCATATTCGGGAAAGACAATCTCTATCAGCTCCCCGGTTTTCAGATAATTACGTCCCAGACGGGAAAGGTCTTTTGTTATGACGGTCGCCACGTTCCCGGCTTCAACCTCATGCAGCATGGCTTGAAGCCCCTCACGCTCAAAGCTCACGCCGGAAAATCCGTCGTCTACGAAAAAGCGCGTGTTGAAAAAGTGGTGTTCGTCAGCATACTTTTGTAAAATCAGTTTTTGGTTCTGTATGCTCTCGCTTTCCCCGGCTTGCATATCTTCCTGGCTCAATCTGCAATATAAAGCGGTAATCTTGTCTGTCTGTAACATTTTGTCCTCCTTTCCGACGACAGACAAGCATGGTATTTGTACTGTCTATATTATACCACATACCGCTGCCTGTGTCATGTATAAAATGTGAAGAAACGCCCTATTTCCGGGCGTTTGCGGGGTTCAGTTCCATGTCTTTGCGAATGAGTTTTTTTATCTTTTTATCCAGTGTGTCCGTTGCGCGTTCACTTGCGGACGAACATACAAGGTAAGTAACTTTTCCGATTTTATGCTCCGTTGTGGTAACGGGCGTTTGGTTTTGCGTCAAAGAAAATCCCCCTTTCTTTCGCAAACATATAATACAGTCTATGAATAGCAGCAAGTCCACTATTCAATAAAACAAAGGCTTTAATCGGACGGTTATTAGCATAACCTCATGGGAATTTCACCCCGGCATGGTTCTCATGCCGCCCTACCCATTGCCTGCGACGCTCTTAACGCTCGGACTGTGGCTGTAAGGAAGTATCATTGTATATTTTGCGTGTCGTCGCCCGCAAGCCGCTACACTTGCTTTCCGGCGCGGTGTTGGTCGCTCGGCTGTCCGGGCGGGGATAACCTCACCCGGATAGCGTCATGGCGCACCCGCCGTATGGCTCGGCGCAAAAGGAACGTATCCGATTTGCCCTATGCTGCGCCGCCGTTATCTTGCGCCGCTTTCTTTGTCAAGGTTCAAAATGGCTGTGCTGCCGCGTCAGCAGCGGAACGGAAAAGGGGGAGAGAGAAAGCGTCCCGCCGCCGCTGCGGTTTATTCCTCTGCCTTAAAGGTGAGGACAGCCATCATCAGTTTTGCTTGCAGCCGTTCCCGAATGTCGTGGTCTACGCCAAAATAGACGTTCCCGCGCTCGTCGTACAGCTTCCGCATGGAGAGGCGGGCTATGTAGCCGCTGAAATGCTGCAAGACAATCTTCATGGCGTCCGGGTCGCCCTTTGTCGCTGCCACAATGACAGGATAAGGAACAAGGGCATTTTCCGGGTAGCCGGGTTCGTTACCATTCGTCCCATTCATCAGCATTTTCCTCCAGATATTTTCTTAATTTCTCAAAAGAGCTTGTCCGCCTGTACTGTATCGTGCTTCTCGACGTATCGAACAGCTCCGCAATCTCGGTGTCGTTCATTCCCTCGAAATAGTACAGGAGTACGGCTTTGCGCTTTTCTTCCGGCAAAGTACGGATTGCTTCAAGAAGCAGCTTCGGCGTGATTTTCTTCCCGGCTCTTTCAAAGGCGATTTCCCCTTTGAAATATTCATCAAAGGTATGAAGCTGCCGCGCTTCGTCTAAGGGCAAATCGGAAAAGGTGACTTCCCTTGCCTTATGCCTGTGCAGCTCCCTGTGAGCGTCACACGCTTCATTGTGCAGCACCGTATTACAAAACTTCTGAAAAGCACATTGTTTGTAAAACTCCCTGCTATTAGGTTCCACATTCTCACCTCCTTTCTCGTTGGAAAGTTGGTGGTGCTTCCCCCTTTTCGCGGGGCAATACGGCGTTTTTGAAAAACGCCGAAGATTTTTTGAATTTTTTTCAAAAAATTTTTTGAGCAGCAAAATACGCCTGTCCGAAAAGCCCGGACAGGCGTATAGGTATTGTAAGCAGTATTTAGATGATTAGACAGTTCATAGTCAAGGGTAGAGAGGTTCCCGGCGGTGGTCGGGCTTTTTTTGATATGTCAATGACCGTCGGATTTTGTCGATATGGTATGTGCTTCATGGCGGCTACCTCCTTTTAGCCGCCGCTTTTAACAGTGATACCGCGTCATTTCATTAGAAGATAAAAAGAAACGGCGGCTTTGATTTTTCAAAGCTGCTGCGGAAATCAAAGAACGACAAGCAACAGTTCTGATTTTGCTCCAATATGGTTATTAGGGGCACAAATTAAAATCAAAAAAGAGCCGATAACAGCAGTATTTCAAACTGCATATTATCGGCTCTGCGTCTGTGCGTCTGGCTCTTTTAATTAAATTATTTCTGTTGTTTTTTGGCTTTATTATATGTATTAGCTAACTGTCCACAAGCTGCTTTAATCTCTCTACCATGAGAAACTCTCATGGTAACTTCAAGTCCTGTTTGCTCTAATTGATGTTTGAACGCAACCATTTCTTGTTTTTGTGGTGCTCTAATTTTTGAATTACTCGTCGGGTTGTATTGCAGCACGTTAATCATAACATTTTTGCCCTTAAACCATTTTGCAAGTTGCCTTATATCTGAGGAACGGTCATTTATACCTGGTAAAAGCAAATACGCAAATACCACTTTTCGATTATGCCTTTGAGAATAGGACAATGCTTGCTTAACAACATCTTCAATAGCGTACATGTGCATATGAGGAATGATACAGTTTCTCGCAGCCTGTGTTGCTGCATGTAAAGATATTGTCAACTGAATTTTTAGATGTTCTTCGCGCAATTTTTTTAATTGATTAACTGGACCAACTGTTGATACGGTAATGCCGTCGGTTGGAAAGTTAAGTCCATTTCTATCTCGAAGAATATGGATTGCTGCAATCAAGTTGTCGTAATTGAATAAAGGTTCTCCCATTCCCATAAAAACGATACGATTTACTTTTTGACGTATCAATACAACCTGCTGCACAATTTCAGACGGTGTTAGATTACGAACAAAACCATTGCGTCCGGACTCACAAAAAATACAGCCAACAGAACAACCAACTTGCGTACTTACGCAAACAGTCCCACCATCTCGCCGTTTAATAAAAACCGTTTCAATATACCTGTTATCTTTCAATTCATAAACATACTTTTCAGTATCGCTACTTTTATAGACTTTTTTTGTTGATATTGATAGATTTTCTTTGTGAAATGGCTGTTTATACAATTCCGTATATAAGGCTCTTGCTTTATCCTCTCCAATTACTTCCGACATTTCTTTGTAAGTAAATCCGTATGGGTCATTCAATATTTCCGTAGGTGTACTTTTAGGTAAGTGTTTCATTTAAATATCCTTCCTTTTCAAAATTAAAAAGTTTGTTTTTCAGAGTTTTTGATTATGATTTCTAGTTTTTCAACATCAACGATATGCGTTAATTTACATTTAGGGCAGAAAAGAGGAAAATTTCTTAATACCGTATTATAAAATACTTGAACCCTCGTCTTTCCGTTACAAATTGGACATTTTATCCAATATTTTTCAAGCATAATATTTCTCCTTTTGCGCAAAAAAATGCAGGTCAATTCTCAACATGAGCATTGACCTGCATTTATACATATAATACTACAACAAAATTAAGGCATAGTTTTTATACTATGTCTATACGTCGTTAGTTTTGTTGTATAGCATACGCAAAATAAGCATGACAAAAAAGCCCATATTGAAAATGGGAAAAATCTTTTTTGATTTCAATGCTTATCGAATACGCATGCTATGTAACATAAACATTCCCCCCCTTTTATATAATATTATATACAAAAGCAGCTTGTTGTCAACATATATATATATGAATTATTTTGGCTAACTGATAGAACTACGTAGACATATCCAAGAAGAAAGGGGAACAGTAAAATGTAATAGGGTGAATAACTATGGCAAAAAGACCAGTACCACGATACGACTTTAAGGCTTTTGGGGCAGCGATAAAGGCAGCGCGTGAGGGATGCAAGGAGAGCCGCAAGAAAGTAGGCGACGAAATGTTTATCTCGCCGCGCTACCTTGCGAACATTGAGAACAAGGGGCAGCACCCAAGTTTACAGATATTCTTTGAGCTGATACAGCGTTACCATATATCCGTAGACCAATTCCTTTTGGAAACGCCGCCGGAGAAGAACACGCAGCGGCGGCAGCTTGACGCGCTCCTTGACGGTATGAGCGATACAGGCATACGGATTGTGACCGCAACGGCAAAAGAGATTTCCGAAGTCGAAAAAGAGGGCGAATAGGAATGTCCGGCTTAAAACTGAACAGGATTTAGAGAGCGTTGTAATCTTTTTTTGAGATTGCAGCGTTTTTCTTTTGCGTAAGTTTGGCAAAATCGCTTTTTCTCCGTAGTAGGTGATAAGAGCCTAAAGGATAAAAACATTCGTAGCAAGCATAGGAAGCGGGTACCCACTTCCGTATTTTCGCCCTCCTGCGCTGCGGCGCGTCGGTTGAAAATTGCTTGTTGGGAAGTGTCCCAAACCCTCGGAACGGAAAGGAAAGGAGCGAACACATGGACGGACGCAAAAGGACAGTGCAAATCAAATTCAGAGTGACGGAAGCGGAACGGGATTTAATACTGGAAAAAATGAAGCTCGTACCCACCCGGAACATGGCGGCGTATCTGCGGAAGATTGCCATTGACGGGTATATCATTCAGATAGACCACGCCGATATAAAGGCTATGACCGCAGAGATACAGAAAATCGGTGTCAACGTCAACCAGATTGCAAAGCGCGTGAACAGTACGGGCAGCGTTTATCAAGAGGACATAGAGGAAATTAAGGGGGTGCTTAATGAGATATGGCGGTTACAAAGATTAAGTCTATTAAAAGCACGTTGAACAAAGCCCTTGACTATATCCAAAATCCCGATAAGACGGACGGAAAAATGCTTGTGTCCTCCTTTGGGTGCAGTTATGAAACGGCAGACATTGAGTTTGAATATACCTTGTCGCAAGCTCTCCAAAAGGGGAACAATTTAGCCTTTCATCTGATACAGTCCTTTGAGCCGGGGGAAGTCGATTATCAGAAAGCCCATGAAATCGGAAAGCAGCTTGCCGACGCGGTAACAAAGGGGCAGCATGAGTATGTACTCACGACGCACATTGACAAAGGACACGTCCATAACCATATCATTTTTTGCGCGGTGAACTTTGTAGACCACCATAAATACAATTCCAACAAAAGGAGCTATTACGGCATACGGAACATGAGCGACAAGCTGTGCCGGGAAAATGGCTTGTCCGTTGTCGTCCCCGGCAAGGGCAGCAAGGGAAAGAGCTATGCGGAGTACCAGGCAGAAAAGACGGGTACAAGTTGGAAAGGCAAGCTGAAAACCACTGTTGACGCGCTTATCCCCCAAGTTTCCAGTTTTGAGGAATTGCTAACGCGGTTACAGGCGGCGGGCTATGAGATAAAGCCGGGGAAATATGTATCATGCCGCGCCCCCGGACAGGAACGCTTCACCCGCCTTAAAACCCTCGGCGCAGACTATACAGAGGAAGCCGTAAGGGAACGGATAGCGGGCAGACGGACAAAGGTGGCGAAAGCTCCCAGAGAGCAGCGCGGCGTGTCGCTGCTTATCGACATTGAGAACAGTATCAAGGCAGCGCAGAGTAAGGGCTATGAACAGTGGGCGAAAATCCACAATCTGAAACAGGCAGCTAAAACAATGAATTTCTTGACGGAACATAAGATTGAGCAGTACGCGGATTTAGTCAGCCGGATTGAGGAAATGGCAGCGGAAAGCGGACAGGCGGCAGACGCATTGAAGAACGCCGAAAAGCGGCTAGCGGAAATGGCGGTGCTTATCAAGAATGTTTCCACCTATCAAAAGACAAAGCCTGTCTATGACGCATACCGCAAGGCAAGGAACAGGGAGAAGTACCGCGCCGGACAGGAACAGGCGATTATCCTACATGAAGCCGCCGCAAGGTCGCTGAAAGCTGCGGGCATTGCGAAGCTCCCGAACCTCGCCGCGCTGCAATCGGAGTATGAAGCCCTCCAAGCGCAGAAAGAAGCCCTTTACGCCGACTATGGAAAGCTGAAAAAGAAAGTCCGGGAATATGACATTATCAAGCAGAACATTGACAGCATTTTACAGGCAGACAGACAGCCGGAACGGGAAAAGGAAACAGAACGCGGATAAGGATAGCAAAATCCCCGCCGCTGTGCTATGATAGGGCTATCAAAAAGCAGAGGAGCGTTGAGCATGGAAAACCAGAAAATGCCGGAATATGAAACCATACGCGCCGCCGTTGCCGGGGAAAAATGGGCGGTGGAGAAAGTCGTGGAGTGCTACAAGGACGAAATCGACAGGCTATCGACGGTAGCGGTCAGACAGCCAGACGGAAGCACGAAACAGGAAATCAACGAAGATATGCGCCAGTCTATCACAAAGAAGCTGATAGAAGCCCTCCCGCAGTTCCCGCTTGAAGAAATGGAAAAGGGAAATGTCAGATAGGCAAAAAAAGAACAGGGCGCGGAAGCCAGTATATGACTTCCGCGCCCTGTCTTTTTATGGGTGCTGTTTTCGTGAATGTTACGCAGTAGAACGCCATTTTCGGGGGTAAAGGTATAAAGTATCGCCTATCCGATTTTCACGCCCGGAAAGCCCTGTAAATCAAGGGATTTTCCGCGCCTACTGCGTAACAGGGGCGCGTCTTTTCCTCATGCGCTCGGCGGCCTGTCTGCGGGTGATACGCTTCCGGCAGACGGGGCAGTATTTGACACTGTTAGAGGTTGACGCAAAGAACGCGCCGCACTCGGTACACTTCTTCTTGTCCCCTGTCTGGTAAAGCTCCGCATAGAGTAGCCTGTCGGCGGGAAGCACCGCAACCCGGAACCACTTGCAGAGAAGCGAATAGGAAATGAGCTGCGGACATACGCACTCGTCCCCGTCGTCCAGTAAGATACAGTTCCCGTTATCATAATTGCAGCACGTCCGGCGCACAAGGGCGTTGACTTTCCGGCTCTGGGGCGGCGTCAGCCGCTTAACCCCGTTCATACTTCATCAGCGGCGTAAATGGGAAGCTCTGCAAATTCCGCTTCGGTCAAAGCGTCCACTTTGGAAAGGGTGCGCTTTGCAAGCTCCCGCATATCCGCGTCCATGTAGGGCAGCGCGGCGTTGACATTCTCAATCAAAGCCCGCTTGCCGCCCTCGTTGTAAATGCTCAAAAGGTTTGTTTCTTCAACAGTCAGTCTAATCATGCTCATACCTCCATATCGTGATTTTTTGTTTTTGCCGCCGCCTTTTTCGGGGCGGTCTTTGCCTTGTCTGCTTTAAGCTGCGCCCGGATAGAGGGGCGGGGCTTCCTTATCTCCCTGTCCCGGTTCTCCCCCTTGTCAATCAGCGCATACGTCCCATGTCTGCCCTCGATTTTGGAAAAGGCAAGGGTCTTGTAGGGCAGCATGGAGAAAAGGCGGTCAGTGTCCTTTGTGGCTGCAAGCTGCATGAACGCCGGGGAAAGCTCTACCATGAAATGGGTCTTGTTGGGGCTGTTCGGCGTGTCGTGCCGCTTCATTTCCCGTACAATGCGCCGCGCTTCCGTTTCAATCAGCCCGTCCCGCAATGCGGCGATATGCGCCTTGAAATCCCCCGGCGGAAGCTGCTCCCGGCTGCGCCGTTCTTCCTGTAAGAGCGATTGCAGCGCGTCCGGGTCGTTGGGTACGGCTTCAAAGCGTTCAAACTTTCCAAGCTCATAATCGGGATTGCCGTTGAAAAACTGTCCGGCGGGTATCTCCCGTTCCCCATGCTCATAAATCAGCTTCACCGTATCGGCGGGCAGCTCCTTTTCCTTGACGCGCTCATAATGTTTAGCGTAGTCCAGTTCGTACAGATTGCCCTTGATTTTCCCGCGCTCCTTTCCCGTCAGCTCGATTGCATAGGCAAGTACGCGGTCGCTTGTCTGCTCCATGTAGAAACGCCATGTGTTGTGGGGCGCGGTGTCTTTGAGGAAAACGTCGCGCTCCCGGAAGCAATGCGTCCCGGACGGGCGGCAGAACCACAAAAGGGTCTTGTCCTCCTTGCGGGGGCTTGCCGCCGCCTTTGCGATAATCTCCTTGTCAATCTCCAAGTCGCTCTGGTAAAAGCCTGTGTTCTGCTTCATAACCGCATTGAGGGAAGCGAACAAATCCACGTTCTCAAATTTACTCTGTTTCGGCATGGGTCAGCTCCTTTCCAAATCCTGTAATTTCTGCTTTGCGTTTTTCTTCTGCGCCTTTTCCTTGTCGGCTCTAAGCTGCGCCCGGATAGAGGGCTTCTTTTCCGGCTTCGTTTCCTTGCCGCGCTCCTT
>OHGZ01001385.1_pt1 | contig 11392 bp, 7 predicted proteins | sample 1567851 | NCBI WGS metagenome assembly OHGZ01 (sample SAMEA3879563, study PRJEB24766) | human gut metagenome | biome: human-associated habitat; feature: feces | place: USA | collected 1985/1987 | reverse complement strand
GAACACTTCCGCATGGCAGCCAAACGTTGGAGTGAAATCCGCGGAGTACCCAAAGAAAAGATTATCCTCGGAGTGCCTTTCTACGGTGTACACTTCGTATCCGCCGAAACCCCGGTAGGGGCTACACACATGCCGTACAAGGAGATTCTAACGAATTATCCCAACGAACAGGCCACGGAGAAGGACGAAATCGGACTACTCTTCTACAACGGCAAACCAACCATGCGTGCCAAAGCCGGGTATGTAAATGACAACGGTTACGGAGGTATCATGATATGGGCTATCTCGCACGATTCTCCCAACAAAGAAGAGAGTCTGCTTCAGGTGCTCTATGACGCTTTCACCGAACATTAAGCATCCTCTTGCAGAAGCCATATTCCGAAGACCTGTTTCATTAAAGGAAAGGATATGAAGCAATAAAACATCACATGCAAAAGATGGCATCTTTTGCAACGAAAGGTGGCATCTTACGATGTTAAAGATGGCATCTTTTGCTACAAAAGATGCCACCTTTTGCAAGAGTAGAATAAAGCATCCGGGTGTTTTCATTTAATGAAGAGCATCCAAACTATTAATAATCAAAACATTCAGCACTTATGTCGGCCCCAAACAATAGATTACTTGCACTCGATGTAATAAGAGGGATTACCATAGCCGGAATGATACTGGTAAACAACCCCGGTTCCTGGCAGTCTGTCTATGCCCCGTTGCAACACGCACGATGGCATGGATTAACCCCCACAGACTTGGTTTATCCCTTTTTTATGTTTATCATGGGCGTAGCCATCCACTTTTCATTGCGCAAGTTCGATAAACTCAATACCACCGTCAGCCTGAAAATCATCCGTCGGACCGTAGCTCTCTTTGCCGTAGGAATAGCATTGGATTGTTTCTCCAAACTTTGTTACGGCACTTTCTCCTGGGAACATCTGCGTATTCTCGGCGTCATGCAACGGTTGGCATTGGCTTATGCAGGCGGAGCATTCCTGGCAATTCTTATTCCGAAGAAGTATTATCTTGTCACGGCAGGAGGAATTCTGCTGCTATATCTTGTGTTGCTGCAATGTTTCAACGGATATGTACATTCGGGAGACAACCTGATTGCGGTGATTGACGTCAAACTGCTGGGAGCGGGACATTTAATCAAAGAGGCCGCTGAGGGCGGTAGCTTTGCTTTCGAACCCGAAGGGCTGCTGAGTACGATTCCTTGTTGGGCGCATGTACTGTTCGGCACGTTCGTTGGAAGCCTGATTACGGGGATAGCGGAGAATAAGGAACGTATCCGTCAGATCGCCCTGTTCGGTACGGTTCTGTTGTTCGCCGGTTTCCTGTTACAATATCTCGATCCGATAAACAAGAAACTGTGGACGGCTTCCTACACTTTAATCACTTCCGGAACTGCTTCCCTGCTTCTTGCTTTACTGATAGATATCATTGACGTCAGGCAGAAAAAGCGCTGGTGCCGCTTCTTCGAAGCCTTCGGAGTGAATCCGCTTTTCATGTATGTAGTTGCATGGATCATTAGCGTACTGTTCGGATTGTCATTCATCCCGTGGGGCGAAGCAACCATCAGTGTCCGGGGAATTATCTACAACCGGACGCTGCAACCCTTGCTGGGAGATTATGCAGGATCTCTGGTCTATGCCCTGTTCTTCATCGGGGTGATATGGGCATTGGGATACATTCTCTATCGCAAACGTATTTATATAAAACTGTAAAAAGGTATGTTTAAAGGTAACGTTCAACAAAAGCCTTCCTCCAATCTGCTGCCTATGCTGATGCTGGGAACGCTGTTTTTCATCTTCGGACTGGTATCCTGGGTAAACTCCATCTTGATTCCCTACTTCAAAGTGGCTTGCGAGTTAACCCACACCCAGTCTTATCTGGTAGCCCTGGCATTCTACATCGCTTACCTTGTGATGTCTATTCCCGCTGCCAAACTGATCGGTCGGATCGGCCCCAAGCGGGGTATTATCGCAGGATTGTGGCTTATGGCAGCCGGGACCGTCCTATTTGTTCCGGCAGCCTGCACCCGGGCCTATCCCGTCTTCCTGACCGGACTATTCACCATAGGTACTGGTCTGTCTATCCTGCAAACCGTAGCCAATCCTTATGTCACCATACTGGGACCCATAGAGTCGGCAGCCCGGCGTATCAGTATCATGGGGCTATGCAACAAGATAGCCGGAATCATCGCCCCCCTGCTGTTTGCCGCCGTCATCCTGAAATCAACGGATAGCGAATTGTTCGAAGTGCTGAAGAGTAACAGTGTGGCAGGTGCAGAGAAAGACCTCTTGCTGGACGAATTGATACGGAGGGTTATCGTCCCCTACTCGATACTTTCCCTGTTCTTGTTCCTGTTTGGCTGCGCGATACATTTCATCCGGCTGCCCGATCTGAGTAATGAACAGGAAAAAAGTACCCACTCTTCCGGTGACCACAAGTCTATCGGCTCATATCCATACCTTATATTAGGAGTATTCGCCATCTTCTTTCATGTGGCGGCCCAGGTGATTTCCATCGATACGATTATCAGCTATGCCGAAAGTATGGGATTCAATCTGCACGAAGCCAAGATATTCCCCAGCATCACTTTGTCCTGTGCTCTTGTAGGATATTTCATCGGTATCCTGCTGATTCCCCGGTTTGCCAGCCAGCAACGCATGTTCCGTATCTGCACCGTAGGCGGACTGATATTATCGGTCTGTGTACTGGTGATTCCCGGAGAAGTACAGATGTACGGACATGCCACTTCCCTTTCCATCTGGTGCCTGAGCCTGATGGGAGTATGCAACGCACTGATCTATGCCGGAATCTGGCCGCTTGCCATACATGACCTGGGACGCTGGACGAACCTGGGTTCCTCGTTCATGGTGATGGCACTCTGCGGCAACGCTTTCATGCCGGTCATCTATGGACTGATAGCCGATCATTACGGATTACGGATCGGATATATCGTGCTGATTCCCTGCTTCCTTTATTTGATATTTTACGCATTCTACGGATATAAAATCAATCATTGGTCTGAATTATGGAAACTGAAAAAGGACAAATAACCAGAATTTATAACGGTGAAATCATCACTCCGGAACGTAACTTCGGAGTGGGAACCGTACTCATTGCCGAAGGAAAAATTATCGGCATAGAGCCGGGAAACTATGAAGTACCCGGCAGCATAGGTCACGATGCACACGGCGGCTACATCGCCCCGGGCTTCATCGACCTGCACACACACGGCGCAGGTGATTCCGATTTCATGGATTGCACGAAAGAAGACTGCCTCACCATTGCCCGCGAACACCTGCGGCACGGAACTACCTTACTTTATCCTACCACACTGGCTTCGGATAATCAGGAACTGTTTCGCTTCCTCGATATATACGACCGGGTAAAAGATCAGCGTTCGGGTGCCGCTTTCGGTGGTTTACATCTGGAAGGCCCTTACTTTGCCTATGCCTTCAGGGGAGCACAGGATCCGCGTTATCTGCGCAACCCTTCTCCCGAAGAATACATGGAGATATTGGACAGGAGCCAAGATATCGTCCGGTGGAGCATTGCTCCCGAACTTCCGGGGGCACTTGAGTTTGGTGATATACTGCACCGACGTGGCATATTACCTGCCATAGCGCATACAGATGCCATTTATGAAGATGTGGTGGAAGCCGTGAAACACGGTTTTACCCATATCACCCACTTCTACTCCTGCATGAATGGAGTAACCCGCCGGAACGCCTTCCGCTATGCAGGTTGTGTAGAAGCGGGATATTTATTGGACGAAATAACCATTGAACTGATAACGGACGGCGTACATGTTCCGGCACCGCTTATGAAACTGGCAGTAAAGAATAAGGGTGCGGAGAAGATTGCCTCCATGCGCGGTGCAGGTATGCCCGAAGGGAAAAGCATATTGGGCAGTCGTGCCAAAGGACGCGAAGTACTCATTGAGGACGGAGTAGCCAAGATGCCCGACCGCCAGTCCTTTGCGGGAAGCGTAGCTACGGCCGACCGCTTGGTACGGAATATGTACCGGATGGGAGAACGTCCTCTGGAAGAAGCCGTACGCATGATGACGCTCACCCCCGCCGAAATAATGGGCATTGCGGACAGGAAAGGAAAGATTGCCAAAGGATATGATGCCGACATTGTAATATTCGACCCGGATATCCGCATCAACCGGGTATTCATTAACGGAGAAACATTATTTGAACAACCATGAACATAAAAGAAATTAAGAAAGAAGCTTTACTGGCACGGATATGCGCTACCCGCCAGATTATGGGCGAAGATGCCGCACAAGCAGCAGCCGAAAGTATCAACCAATTATTAAAAGAAAAAGAGGAAATCAATATTCTGTTTGCAGCGGCCCCCTCACAAAACGAGTTTCTGGCCGCCTTGCAGAAGTATGCTCTTCCCTGGAACCGCATCCATGCCTTGCACATGGACGAGTACATCGGTCTGCAAGCGGATGCGCCTCAACGCTTCGGGAATTATCTCAAAGAACACATATTTGCCGCACTTCCCTTCAAGTCTATACATTATTTATATATAGAAGGCGCCTCACCCGAAAACATCTGCACCCACTATGAAGAAGTTTTGCAAAAGCATCCCATCGACATTGTTTTCATGGGAATCGGTGAAAACGGGCACATCGCCTTTAATGACCCGCATGTGGCATTGTTTGATGATCCCCAGCAGGTAAAAGTGGTATTACTGGACGAGGTATGTCGCACACAACAGGTACACGACGGTTGTTTCTCCAGTCTGGAGAAAGTACCCCAACAGGCAGTCACCATTACGATACCGGTTATGATGAAAGCTACCCGTATCTTTTGCATAGTACCGGGAAAGCCGAAGGCGAATGCTGTGAAAGAAACATTATACGGCCCTGTCAGCACCACTTGCCCGGCTTCTATTTTACGTACTCATCCCCATGCGACGCTTTATTGTGACCGGGACAGTGCGTCACTTTTATCCATCTAAAAAATAAAGACCATGAATCATACCCTTCGTTCCATATACAAAAGTTTACTTTTAGTAAGCGTATTCCTGTGCCTGTGTGTTCCGGCCCGTAGCGCAGCCCCTCCTTCCGACTTCAAAGTCAGGGCTTTCTATCTGGATTGCCGTACACAGGTAATGACGGTTTCGGCAATCAAGGAACTGGCGTCCGACCTTTCAAAGAAAGAGATAAATACTCTGCTGATAGAGTATGAAGCAACATTCCCTTTCCAAAAGCATGCCACTTTGTGTAATCAATTGGCATTCAGCCGCAGCGAAGTACAGGATATTGTAAGCTATTGCACTTCGCTCGGCATTGAAGTAATCCCGTTACAGAACTGTTTCGGACATTGCGAATACATATTAAGGCACGACCGGTACGCACATTTGCGTGAAGACAGTAAGGAAGTGTCGCAAGTATGTCCCCTCAAGATAGAAGAAGCTAAAAAGGTATTCCGGGAAATCTTCCGGGAAGTGGCAGAATTGCATCCGTCACCTTATTTCCATATAGGAGCTGACGAAACTTATCTGTTGGGAAGTTGCGCACAATGTTCCCAAGTAAATAAGTCGCGCCTTTTTGTTGACTACATAAAAGCCATGTGCGAGGTGGTCAAGGAAATGGGAAAGAAACCTATCATCTGGGCGGATATTATCCTGATGCACCCCGAAGCCGTTCAAGAGTTACCCAAAGATCTCATCTACGTTGACTGGAATTACGGTTGGGAACCGGACCGCTTCGGTAAACTGGATAATCTGCTGAAGCTCGGTGTAAAGATGTGGGGAGCAGCCTCCCTGCGTTCGGCACCCGACAATACATATCTGACCCAGTGGATGAAGCATTTCAATAACCTGGCTACTTTCCTGCCCTTTGCGCGTGCTCACGGATATGAGGGAATGATAGAAACTTCCTGGTCAACCAGCGGAACTTATGGTTTCCACTATGATAACGGTTGGGAAATAATCAGTATGCAACCCATCCGGCAGGTATATCCCATGTCAGGATTCCAATTGCTGATAGACGCTTATTGCAAAGCGGTCAATTCATCAGAAGCGATTCATGCCGAAACTTTCATAAAAGAGTATGCACAGCAACGCTATGGGCTATCGGAGGACGAAGCGCAAACCTTTCTCAACTATTTCCTGCTTCCCCAAGAGTTAGTCCGTCACGGAAAGGATGCTAAAGGAAAGCCGATAGAACAGGTGATACAGGAATGTGAAGAGTTGAAAAGCAACTTCAACAAGATCGTTCCCCGGAAACAGGGCGGTGAATTCGAACATTATCGCCTGATGCTGGACCTGCGCATCAACTATCTTCAGTACAAAGAAGTGGAGTTCACCTACGAATCTTCGAGATATGATGTATCACAGGCTTCCGGACTTGCCACGCAACTTAAAAAAATCATCGGTGAAGCCGGGAAACTGGACAAACGTTTCATCAAACTCAACAAAGATTATCTGAAACCCGGACAAGCGGAAGAGATCAACGCATTGAGAAATGAGAAGATGAACGAACTCTACCGGACTTTAAGCAGACAGGCCGGTTTGTAGTTTTATTCAATACCGGAAGTATACTTTTGCGTCCGTTTATGTGAAAATTCGAAGATAATCACGTACATTTGCATTTGTACAATCAATTAAATACTAACACCATGAGAAAACTTAACCACGCACTTCTTGCAAGTGCTCTCGCCTTGGCATGCGCTTCGTGTACCGCGGAGAAAGAAGCTAACTACCAAGTGATACCTCTCCCCCAAGAGGTAAGTTTAACCCAGGGAAATCCGTTCAAACTGAACGAAAATGTTCTCATCGCTTATCCGGAAAACAATGCCTTATTGCAACGCAATGCTGAGTTCCTGTCGGAGTACATCCAACAAGCCACGAACTACGCACCGAAAACAAAGGCCATCGCGGCAGGAGAACAAGTGAAAAATGCAATTGTACTGGGGCTCGACCCGGGCATTGCAAACAAGGAAGGCTATGTGCTGACTACCACCCCCGAAGGAATCAGCATCAACGGACAAACCGAAAACGGAGTGTTCTATGGCATCCAGACTTTACGCAAATCCATTCCCGCCGAAGCCAAAGGAGCAACCGTCCTGATACCGGCAGGTGAAATTAAGGACGAACCGCGTTTCAGTTACCGCGGTATGCACCTCGACGTAGGACGTCACTTCTTCCCCAAAGAGTTTATAAAGAAATATATAGACTTGCTGGCACTGCACAATATGAATACTTTCCACTGGCACCTGACTGAAGACCAGGGCTGGCGTATTGAGATCAAGAAATATCCGAAACTTACAGAAATAGGTTCTCAACGCAGTCGTACGGTAATCGGAAGAAACACACAAGAGTACGACAATACACCGTATGGTGGTTTCTATACACAGGAAGAAGCTAAAGAAATCGTGAAGTATGCGCAGGAACGTTACATCACAATAATTCCGGAAGTAGACTTGCCGGGACATATGCTTGCCGCATTAGCTGCTTATCCGGAAATGGGATGTACAGGCGGTCCATATGAAGTATGTCCTCGTTGGGGCGTATTTGAAGACGTACTCTGCATCGGTAATGATAAAACCATGCAATTCCTGGAAGACGTAATGAGTGAAATCATCGAAATATTCCCATCAGAATATGTACATATCGGTGGCGATGAAGCTCCACGTACCCGTTGGGAAAAATGTCCGAAATGCCAGGCACGTATCAAAGCGGAAGGGCTGAAAGCTGATAAAAAACATACCGCAGAAGATCGCCTGCAAAGTTATTGCATGACACGTATCGAGAAGTTCCTGAACAGCAAGGGACGCCGGATTATCGGCTGGGACGAAATTCTGGAAGGCGATGTAGCCCCCAATGCGACAGTAATGTCATGGCGCGGAGCATCCGGAGGCATAGAAGCGGCACAAATGGGACATGATGTAATTATGACGCCCAACACCTATTGTTATTTCGATTATTATCAGACGGCAGACACCAAGGATGAACCGCTGGGTATCGGTGGATATGTACCCATAGAAAAGGTGTATAGTCTGGATCCTACTTTCGATCTGAATGAAGAACAGAAAAAACATATTATTGGTGCCCAAGCCAACTTATGGACAGAGTACATAACTACCACCGAACATGTGGAATACATGGTATTACCCCGTATGGCTGCCCTTGCCGAAGTACAATGGACGCAACCCGAAAAGAAAGATTTCAAAGATTTCACTAAACGCCTGGCTCGCCTGATGAAGTTCTATCAAAGAGATGGCTTCAACTATGCCAAGCATGTATTCGATTTGAAGGTCGACTTCACGCCGGATGTTGCCAAGAAAGCGGTAGTAGTCACATTGAGTACTATTGATGACGCTCCTATTTATTATACATTAGATGGGACCGAACCGACTACAGCTTCATTGAAATACACAGAGCCTGTTGCCATTACTGAAACAGCAGATTTCCAGGCAGTGGTTATCCGCCCGGAAGGAAAGAGTAAAGTGGTGAATAAAAAGATTTCTTTCAATAAGGCTACATATTGCCCTATCGAACTGACCTTCCAGCCTTCGGAAAAATATAAATTCGGAGGTGCTATCACCTTAGTAGATGGTATGAAGGGAAATGATAGCTATGCCACCGGAGCCTGGTTAGGCTTTGTAGGTGGTGATGTGGAAGCCATCATCGACCTGGGACAGGAAACAGAAATCAAGCGGGTAGCTACGAACGCCATTGTCGATATGAGTGCCTGGATTATGGGAAGTACAGGGTTGGTAGTCTCTGTATCTGACGATAACAAAGAGTTTCGCGAAGTAGCCGTTAAGGATATTCCGGCAGAAACAAACATTGATAAGAAAGGTGTGGAAAACTATGAGATAACTTTCGATCCGGTGAAAGCACAGTATGTGAAAGTTGTCATCAAGCGCAGCCCTGCCCTGCCGAAAGGACATGCAGGCGAAGGAAAAGCTGCTTATATGTTCATTGACGAAATAGAGGTGGATTAGAAACCTCTCCCCAATGGAGGGAGAGGAGAAACTTTAGAACTGGAAATAAATGAAAGGCTGAATCTCCGTACTCTTCATCTGGATTACCAAGTAAATTAAAGCAAGCATCAGAACCGCCTTTCCCATAAGGGGAAGGCGGGTTACTGTTTTACAGCAAGCATTCTCCCAACGATCAGGGCAGAAATGCAGAAAGAAACCTAATGCCATCAGTACAAACACTTCCCAATAGCCTGCAATCAGTTGCGGGAAAAGTTGCGGACGGAAAGTGGTACAGATCTGTTTGATCATATCCAAAGAAGTGGAAAAGTCCGCATTGCGGAAGAATATCCAGCAGAAACAAACAAAGTGGAATGTGATCAGTATACCGAAGAAACGGCGGATGCCGTGGCTTTCTTCTCCCTTCTTTCTTCCAGTCAGCGTCATCCAGAATTTATGTGCCGCCAAAGCAATGCCATGGAACAATCCCCAAACGACAAAATTCCAGGAAGCGCCATGCCACAAACCACCCAAAAACATGGTAATGACAAGATTGGCATACTGGCGAATCTTTCCTTTCCGGTTTCCACCCAAAGATATATAGAGATAATCTTTCAGCCAACTGGAAAGCGAAATGTGCCATCGCCGCCAAAACTCCGTAATAGAAGCGGACTTATAAGGAGAGTCAAAGTTCTTATTAAAATGAAAACCTAACAACAAGGCTATTCCGATAGCCATATCACTGTATCCGGAAAAGTCGCAATAGATTTGCAAGGCATATCCATAAACACCCATCAGATTTTCTACTCCGGAATAGAGCGTAGGATTATCAAAAATACGTTCTACAAAGTTCACGCTGATATAATCCGAAATAATCGCTTTCTTGAATAGACCGCTTGCAATCAAGAATATCCCCCTTCCGAACATCTCATGGGATACGAACAAAGGACGGCGTATCTGTGGGATAAAGTCACGGGCACGTACAATAGGACCTGCCACCAATTGTGGGAAGAAGGATACGTAAAAAGCATAATCCAGCAAATTAGTAAGAGGGGTTATATCTTTGCGATAAACATCGATGGTATAGCTAAGTGACTGGAAAGTAAAGAAAGAAATACCCACAGGGAGGAATATATCGTAATGATGGAACGTGCCGCCTAGCAGCGAAGCGAAGACATCTCCCAGAAAATTAGTATATTTGAAGTATGCAAGCAAACCAAGATTAATAGCAAGGCTAAGCACAACACTTGCCTTACGTTTCCAGCCTACGGAAGTACCTGCCATAAAACGAGCAATAAAGAAATCGCTTACCGTGACAAGTGCCAGCAGGAAAAAGTAAGTTCCGCTACTTTTATAATAAAAATAATAGGAGAATGCGGTAACAAACAACAAGCGTGCAGTCAGACGGTGTTGCAACAGCAGATAAACCAGTATAAATGCTGCAAACAACCACAAGAAAATGCCGCTACTGAATATCATCGGCGCTTGCGGGTCATAAACGAATACGTCTCGCAGACGGTTAAAGTCAATATCCCACATAATCATTATAGGCTTTTAAAAGAGCTTGATAAAACAATTCACCTTGCAGCACATATCCTTCGGGAAGATAATGTACATGGTCCGGACGCATCAATTTTGCTTCCTGCCAGTTCAGACAAGCACGCTGTCTCCCTCCCACCGCTTCGTACATATCCCACACTGCAAGACCGTTGTCATCAGCAAAACGACGCATGGTTTCTACGGCAATAGCAGTACGGGGATTAATGGAATAGGTGCGGCGGCGACGACTTTTCCGGAAGCTGTCGTAGGAACCGGGAGGAGTTGTCATCAGTAAGGGTACATTGGGCAGACTGTCGCGAAGCATACGCACCAGTTCATCCATTTGTCGGTAGTGTAACAGGGTGTTATAACGTCGGTTATGGCTTTCGTTCGTTCCGAAAGACAGTATAACCAGGTCAGGATGCAGGGCGGCAATATCAGAAATACGGTCGGGACGGGTAAAGGTGGTACAAAAAGCGCCATTGATACCCATATCGGTATAAGAGATAGCACCAAAAGTTTCTGTCAGCAGCGTTCCGGTGGTACGGGGCAAGATACGTCCACGGATATGGCTGTCACCGATATGTACGATACGGATGGTATCTGTAGAAAAGCCGGCATGTAACAAACGCAACTTTTCCCAAAAAGGATTGAGGATGCCAAGGCTATCCGTCAACTCATTTTCACCAAGTTGCTGAAAGCCGGAAGGAAAAGCTATTTGAGGAACAGCAACAGTATCCGTACGCTGGGAATAAGAACGGAGTGTGTCACAATTTGCTGTGACTTTACTAATTAGAGGGCAGGATGGAATAGGGTCCTGGGCATGAAGCGGAAAAAAGCATAGAAGAAAGAATATTAGTATATAAGAAAATTTTAGGCGCGGATTACGCGGATTACACGGA
>OHGZ01001381.1_pt1 | contig 11420 bp, 10 predicted proteins | sample 1567851 | NCBI WGS metagenome assembly OHGZ01 (sample SAMEA3879563, study PRJEB24766) | human gut metagenome | biome: human-associated habitat; feature: feces | place: USA | collected 1985/1987 | reverse complement strand
TTTCAGTGCAGGGCGGGCGTTATCGGCTTTTTCCTGCTTTGCCAGTTCCGTTGTTTCGCGGTAAACGGAAGGATACGGGGCTGCGGTTTCGATTTTGAAAATATCGGCGCCAGTTTTGCTCTGGATAAGCTGTGCCACTTTTTCGGTGTTGCCGGTATGGCTGAAGTAGGCTACGAGGATTTTTTTGCCGCCGTCAGCTGCCGGTGCCGCCGTTTCCGTTTTGGCGGCGGGTGCCGGTGCGGATTGTTCCGCTGCTCCGCCGCAGGCGGTTATGCCCAAAGCAAGTACGGCCATCATCAAAGCACAAAGAAATTTTTTCATATTCATCTCTCCTTTAAATTTTTTATTTAAGGCTGAACGGATTGTGGTTTTCCGTCAGCGGTTAAACTTTTATGGCGGCGCTTGAAATACACGCTGCCGCAGAGCCAGGCTGCCAGCGCAAAGCCGCCCAGGCATGTGCCGCCGCAGCTGCCGCAGATACCCGTGCAGCCTCCGGCAGCGCCGCTTGCAGCGGTTCCAAGCGGTATACCGGCACCAACGGCTAAATTTAAAAGCTTATCTTTTGGCGTTGTTAAAACATTCTTTTTCATAATCTGCCGCCTCCTGTTGTAATGGCTTTTACGGGGCAGTTATGCCGGCATACGCCGCATTTTATGCACAGGCTTACGTCATTTTTAATGCTGCCGTTTTTAAGGCTCATGGCGCGCATGGGGCAGTTTTTAACGCAAAGGCGGCATTTTACGCATTTTTCGCTGTCAACCTGTATTTTGGAGGCTATTCCCAGTTTGCTGCCGATGATGAAAAACAGGCTCTGCATTGCTCCCTGCGGGCACATAAAGCGGCAGTAGCCGCGCCCGCCTTTGGTAAACAGCCCAAACAGCACCAGGTATAAAAAGCCTGTTGCGGCAAGCGGCACGGTAAACGAAATGGACGCACCGAAAAGGACGCTTACGAGGCTGTCGAACAGATAAAAGTTGCAGTAGGCGCAGGGGTAAAAGCCGTACCACAGCGGCAGCAGCATATAGCCAAGCAGCATGCCGAAGCGGATATAAGGCACCGGCACATATTTTTCCCATTCAATCTGCCAGCGTTCCGGCACCAGATGGCTGAGGCTTTCGGCAAAATAACCGGCCACGCACAGCCTGCCGCAGAAAAATGGGCCGAACAGCAGGCACAGCAGCCAGAAAAGCAAAGTTGATGCCAGCATCAAATTGTTGAGCTCAAAAAATCCGCCGGTAAAAATTTCTGCCGTGGGTATGCGCGGGCAGAAAGCGTGCGGCAAAAACGCCGGCTGCACGTTTAAAACGTTTTCCAAAAAGCGGCGGTACAGTTCAAACGGGGCGTATAAAAGGGCAAAGCCAAGTAAATAGCCCGCTGCCCGCTGAGCCGTAAAAGAAAGGTGTGAAGGTTTGCTGTTGTTCTGCATAATTTTTCCCTGCCTTTAGTTTAACAGTTGAAGTACGCTTTAAGTCAATAGCAAAAGCACCGGCATGATGCTCCCGGTGCTTTTATTATAATGTAGGCAAAGGCAAAAATTCCAATGCTTATCTTTGAGATTGGTTCATGCTTAAAAAGCATTTTGCATGGCTGATGAATTTTTCGGCGGCGGGGCTGCCGGGAGCATAACGCTTCCAGGCAAGCAGCGTGCCGAAGCTGAGTTCAGGCTCCAGCGGGCGGAAGGTAACGCGCGTTCCGTCCAGTGCGGGGACGGGGTTTTCCAGCGTCAGCTGATAAGCAAGGCCGCTTGTTACCATTAAAATGGCGTTGGCGGCAAGGTCAGTGGTAAACACTATGTTTAAATTCCTTAGCTCGCGGCCAATCCAGTTGTTAAGTTCGTTGTTAATGGTGGCGCGGCGGCCGGTAATAAGCGGCAGGCCCGTTAAATCGCGGGCGGTAATGCTCTTTTTTGCGGCCAGCGCGCAGCCGGTTGGCATAATTACGCCCCAGCGTTCTTTTACCGGCAGGCGGAGAAAATCATATTTTTCAATGCTTACGGGCTCCAGCAGCAGGGCAATGTCAATCAGCCCCTGCTCAAGCTGCTCTTTCAGCCGGTCGGAATTGCCGGTATGCAGGTTGAATTTTACTTTCGGGTAAAGGGCTTTAAAGTCTTTTATAATCTGCGCCAGCAGGTTAACGGAATTTAATTCGCCGCAGCCTATGGAAATAGTGCCTTCCACAAGTGCGTCCTGCTGCAGAAGTTCTTTTTCGGTTTTGTCTACCAGCGATAAAATTTCTTCCGCACGGCGGCGCAGCAGCATGCCTTCAGGCGTCAGCGTAATTTTGCGCTTGCCGCGGATAAACAGCGTTACGCCGGTTTCTTCTTCAAGCTGCACCAGCTGGCGGCTGAGCGTCGGCTGGGTAATGTGCAGCACTTCGGCGGCGCGGGTAATGTTTTCTTCGTGGGCAACGGTTAAAAAATAACGTAAAAGCCTTGTTTCCATGGCGTTCCCTCCTGTAAACCCTGTATATTTATTATAAAATAGTGCAGCCTGCGCCTGCAAGCAAATTATGTTTATCAGGCATGGTAAATCATGAAATACAAGTATTGGACGCAGCTTTAAGGTGAGTTTTATAATTAAAGCAACAAAAAACTAATGCAGGCAGGCGGGTGATGATAATGAATAAAAAACCGGTTAATATAGATGAGCGCACGGAGGCACTGGCTGCGTCGTTAAGCAGCACCGGGCTTGATGCCTTCAGCATCAGCCGTTTTTTAAAGCTGCTGGCAGAGGGCGGCTCGGCCGGGCCGATAAAAATTCTGCGCAGGCACCGCCTGGACCTTCTGGAAGAAATACACAGCAAACAAAAATCGCTGGATTTGATAGACTATATTATTTATAAAATCCGTCAGGGAACATTGTAAGGAGGGGCTGAAAATGACTATTAAAGAGATTGCCGCAAGAACCGGCGTATCGGCAGACACATTAAGATATTACGAGCGCATGGGCATTATACCCGCCGTACCGCGCACCAGCGGCGGCGTGCGCAATTATGACGAAAATTTTGTGGAATGGGTTGCTTTCATTCAGACTTTAAAAGGAGCGGGCATGTCGCTGGAGGCTATTGCCGATTATATAAACCTTGCCAAGCTGGGCGAACAGACCTGCCAGCAGCGCAAAAAAATACTGGCGCAGGCGCGTGATGTGCTGCTGCAAAAAATTGAGGCTTTGCAGAACATGGCACGCCTGGCCGATTATCAGCTGATGAGCTATGACACGGTTTTGCGCCCGCGTACCGACAGCCTTGTAGGGGCTTTTACAAGCGCTTGAAATTTTGCTTGACATGGACTGAACTTCAAGTAGTAGGATATAACTGACAGCAAAATTATGGCTAAAGGAGCGAATGCAAAATGAAAAAAATGACAAGACGCGACTTTTTAAAAGCAGCCGGAACTGCCGCTGTCGGTGTTGCGGCGTATAATCTTGAGGGGGTAAGAAACGTGTTTGCAGCAGGCGAAGGAAGCGTAAAGGTTTCCGCAAACGGCGGCGCAGGCAGCCGTGCCAAAGTATATTTCAGCAAAAACATCAACGCTGATACTCTTATTAAACTTTATGATATGATTAACGAAGGCATTTACGGCAAGGTTGCAATTAAACTGCATACCGGCGAACCGCACGGTCCGAACATTCTGCCGCGCGAAATGGTAAAGGCTTTTCAGGCACATGTGCCCAACAGCAATATAGTTGAAACCAACGCCCTGTACGAAGGCGGGCGCGATACTACCGAAAAGCACCGCGCTACCATTGCCCTTAACGGCTGGGATTTCTGCCCGGTTGACATTATGGACGAAGAAGGCACCGTTATGCTGCCGGTACGCGGCGGCAAGCACTTTAAAGAAATTTCCATGGGCGGGCATATCGTTAATTACGATTCCATGATTGTATTAACCCACTTTAAAGGCCACGCTATGGGCGGCTACGGCGGCAGCATGAAGAACATTGCCATTGGCTGCGCCGACGGCAAAATAGGCAAAGCAATGGTACACGGCGTTTACGGCCAGCCGCTGCCGGAGGACTGGAACGCATGGCCTGCCAAAGAAATGCTGATGGAAAACATGGCTGAATCTGCCAAGGCAACTATTGATTATTTCGGCAAGCACATTGTGTTTATTAATGTAATGCGCCGCATGTCCGTAGACTGTGACTGCGCGGGCGTTGCAGCAGCAGAGCCGACCATTCCGGATATCGGAATTCTGGCATCTACCGACCTTCTGGCGATTGACCAGGCCAGCATTGACCTTGTTTATGCCCAGCCGGAAAAAGACCGCCACGATTTGGTGGAACGCATTGAAAGCCGCCATGGGCTGCATCAGCTTGTTGCCATGCGCGAACTGAAAATGGGCAACCCGCAGTACGAACTTATCAGCATCGACTGATGATTGCAGCTGCTTATAACAGCATAATAGTTTAAAGATAAAAATACCCCAAAGGCATAATGCTTTTGGGGTATTAATGTTTTGGGTGTAATTTTGTTAAACAGCGGTTTCTGCGGCAGGGGTGATGCTGCTTTTTACAGCTGCTGCGCGTGCCTGTTCCTTTTTGTATTTATTTACGTTAAGCGCGCGCACGGCGTTTAAAATGGCAATGACGGATACGCCTACATCGGCGAAAACCGCTGCCCACATGGAAGCATATCCCAGCGCGCCCAGTGCCAGCACGGCAATTTTAATGCCAATGGCAAAGATAATGTTCTGGCGCACAATGCCCAGAGTTTTGCGGGCAATTTTGATGGCGGAAGCGATTTTGGAAGGTTCATCAGTCATCAGTACGATGTCCGCCGCTTCAATGGCGGCGTCGCTGCCCAGCGCGCCCATAGCGATGCCGACGTCGGCGCGTGCCAGCACCGGCGCGTCGTTAATGCCGTCGCCCACAAAGGCAAGCTTGCCGCGGTTGCTGCGCTTATGCAGCGCTTCCAGCAGGCGCTCAACGTGTTCAACCTTATCCGCGGGCAATAGCTGCGTAAAGGCGCGGTCCAGCCCCAGGCGTTTGGCAATTTTCTGCCCTACGGCGTCGCTGTCGCCCGTCAGCATAACCGTTTCATGTACGCCGCAGGTTTTAAGCATTTTAATGGCGGCGGCAGCGTCGGCTTTTACTTCGTCCTCAATTAAAATGTAACCGGCAAATTTACCGTCAACGGCAGCGTAAATAACCGTGCCTGCTTCGGTGCAGGGCGTGTAGTTAATTTTTTCGCGCTGCATAAGTTTACCGTTGCCGCACAGTACGGTTTGCCCGCCTATAACGGCGCGCACGCCGTGGCCGGCAATTTCTTCTATATTTTTAACCATGCCGTGCTTAATATCTTTGCCGTAAGCGCGCTTAATGGAAAGGGAAATGGGATGGTTGGAATAATCCTCCGCATAAGCGGCAAGCTCCAGCAGCTCTGCTTTAGTCATGCCAACCGGCTTAATGGAAGTAACGGCAAAGGAACCTTTGGTTAAGGTGCCGGTTTTATCAAAAACAACGGTTTCGGTATCGGCAAGCGCCTCTAAATAATTGCTGCCCTTAACCAGCACGCCGCATTTGGAAGCGCCGCCAATGCCGCCGAAGAAGCTGAGCGGAATGGATATAACCAGCGCACACGGGCAGCTGATAACGAGAAAGGTCAGCGCGCGGTAAATCCAGCCGGAGAACGGCTCGTTTAAAACATAGGGCGGAATGGTAGCCAGCAGCAGTGCCGCAAAAACAACAATTGGGGTGTAGAATTTGGCAAAGCGGGTGATAAAGTTTTCGCTGCGCGCTTTTTTCTCGCTGCTGTTTTCTACCAAATCCAAAATTTTAGCGACGGTCGATTCGCCGAACTCTTTGGTGGTTTTAATTTTTAAAATGCCGGTCTGGTTAATGCAGCCGCTGATAACCTCCATGCCTGCTTCCACCTCGCGCGGCAGCGATTCGCCTGTGAGGGCGGAGGTATCAAGCGCGCTGCGCCCGCTGATGATTTCGCCGTCGATAGGCACGCGTTCGCCCGGTTTAACGGTAATAATTTCGCCGACAGCAACTTCGTCCGGGTCAACCTGCACCAGTTCGCCGTTTCGTTCTACGTTGGCGTAGTCCGGGCGTATATCCATCAGCGCGGCGATGGACTGGCGTGAGCGCGAAACGGCATAGCTCTGGAACCATTCGCCAATCTGGTAAAACAGCATAACGGCAACGCCTTCGGAATATTCGCCCAGCGCGAAAGCACCGGCGGTGGCAACGGTCATTAAAAAGTTTTCGTCAAACGCTTCGCCCTGACGGATATTGCAAAAGGCTTTCCAGATAATATCCCAGCCGATAATAATGTAGCTTATGCCGAACAAAGCGAATATAATATAGGCAGGAACTTCTGCAAACAGCGGCAGCAGCATACCGGCGGCAAACAAAACAACGGCGGCGGTAATGCGCTGCAAAAGTTTTTTCTGTTTCTTGGTCATATTAAAATCTCCTTACAAAAAGGCTGCAATAAAATGCAGATTCTGTTTTATTGCAGCCTGAATAATATATTTAAATAAATGTTACAACGCCAGCGTTTCACCGTCTGCCGGGATATAAAAATCTTTGTCAAGCTTATTGGCGGTGATGAATGAGCGCAGGCCGTCACGGCTTAAGGTTGCGTGCCCAACGGCATCCATATGGGTGGCAATTACTGCGGCATTGGGGGCATAGCTGCGCAGTGCGGCAATATCTTCCGTACCCATAATAATCGGGCCGCTGTGTATAAACTGTGCCGCCGCGGCGTTGACGATAATAATTTCCGGGGCAAATTTATCAACGGCATTTTTTACAAAATCACACAAAATGGTATCGCCTGCAAGATAAACGGTTTTTTCACCGGCGGCTTTAAACACAACGCCCATAGCATCTGGGCGGAACCCGTATTTTTTATAATAAGGCATTGCCGCAGCAGGTTTGCCGTGGATGCATCCGGTTTTGTAAAGCGTTATGCCGTTAAAAACAGTGCCTGTTTCTTTTAAAATTTCCACATCCGTAAAGCCAAATTTATGCATAAAGTTTTCGTCATATTCATCCTGAACAAAAATTTTTAGTGCTTTTGGCAGGGCTTTGGCTGCAAATTCATCTATGTGGTCGATATGCGAATGTGTTACAATAACAGCATTAAGGTTTCTGGTTATTTCATCTTCAGGCATTGGCAGCTCAACAAGCGGCCAGCGTTTATCGGGTGTAAAGCATTCGGGGATTGGGTCGAAATAATCTTTGGGCGCAAACAGAGGGTCAATCAAAAACCTGCTGCCTGCGTAAGTAATAATTGCCGTTGCGTTTCTAATCTGCTGAAATTTCATAGTATAACTCCTTAAGCTTTAACAGTAACGTCGGGCTCGATTTTGTTGATGAGCTTAACGGCTTCGTCAAGCACCTGTGCGAATTTATCGTCCGGCGCTTCCAAAGTCATTTTTTGTGCCATAAAGCTGACGCTGGCGCTGGTTACGCCGTCGATTTTTTTAACGGCATCTTCAATTTTGGCGGCGCAGTTGGCGCAGTCAAGGTCAATGAGTTTAACAGATTTTTTCATAGATATACACTCCTTAATTTATGTTGGTTATAATTTTATACTTGAGCAATCGCTCATATATTTATTATAAATAAACGCCTGTCAGCCGCAAGGCTTTTACAGGCAGATTGTTCCTTTTGGAGCAGGAAAAAATCCGTTTGGGACTAAAAGGGCGGTGTTGGTGATGGATTATATAAAAGATAATGGTATGATGGAAAAACTGCCGTTTTGGAAGTTTGGCGGCAAAAGCAGCAGCGCTGAAAAATACCTGTTTGAAAATGAAAACGGCAGCGGGCAGATGCTGCTTTACAATGTGCTGCCGGGGATTAAGTTGGCAGTAACCGAATTAAACGGCAGCACCATGAATTTTTATCATCCTGCCGTCAGCGGCGTTATGCAGGTTAATTACTGCCTGAACGGGCGTATGGGCTGGGTAATGCAGGGCGGCAGAAGTATTTATCTTGGGCAGGGTGATATATCGTTTCATATGATGGACTGCTGCACCGTATCGGGCATAACCTTGCCTTTGGGGCATTACAACGGTATTGCACTGTTTGTGGATTTAAATATGGCTGCGCAGCCTTTTGCTGAAACGTTAAACCTTCCGGAGGTGAATTTACCTGTCTGGGCAGAAAAGTTTTGCCGCGGCGGCGAAGTTACGGTTTGGCCGGGTGCTGCAGAAATTGCAGATATGTTTACGCTTTTGCCGCATGTAAAAAGCGAATACCGGCAGGCGTATTTTAAACTGAAAGCGCAGGAAATACTTGTATTTTTGGCTGTGTACGGTGTTCCGCATCTAAAAACGGCCGAAAGCTGCGAGGAACGTTATATAGAAATTATAAAAATTATTCACGCTAAAATAACCGGCAGCTGGCAGGAGCATTATACCATTGAACAGCTTGCCCGCGAATATTCCATTAATGCTTCTGCTTTGAAAAAAGTATTTAAAATGGTGTACGGTAAACCTGTGGCACAGTATATGAAGGAATACCGCATGAGGAAAGCGGCGACGCTTTTGGTTGCAGGCAGCAGCAGTGTGGCAGAAATTGCGGCGGCAGCCGGTTACGGCAGCCAAAGTAAATTCGCGGCGGCGTTTAAGCAGGTAATGCAGCTTGCGCCTGTGGAATACCGTATGCGTTATAGTAAACAGTAATTTGACAATGTTTTTTAGTTTGGTATAATATAAAGAAAGAGACAGCCGATTGGTGGAACGTCGGCTCTCCCTGTTAGAATTTATAGTTCAGAAGGAAGCCGCGTACCGCCAGTATGCGGTTTCTTTTTATCTTAAAGTATTGTTACTTTTTAGATAAGCAGATAACAGCAACGAGTGCTCCGAAAGCAATCATCAAAGATAATGTTTCGTAAACAGTCATGCCATCACCTCCCTTTGCGGAAGGAACCGACTCGGCTATCTCGGAAAATTATTATAGCATATAAACATTAAGCAGGCAAACTATCCGTTTAAACGGACAACATGCCTGCTTTTAGTTTTTGGCGTTTTGCCATGGTATTTGAGTTTTGCTTTAATCTTTGCAGTGGCAGGCTGCGCCGTCATGCTGCACGAAGGGCATTTGCCCTGGCTCTGCATTAAACCGCTGCCCCATTCGTACATGGCTTTAAGAATCGGAAAGAGGCTTTCGCCCAGCTCTGTAAGGGAATATTCCACTTTAGGCGGCACAACGGGGTAAACCTTGCGGTTAATAAGCCCGTCCTGTTCCAGTTCGCGCAGCTGCTGCGTAAGCATTTTGGGCGTTGCTTCCGGCACAAGCTGGCGCAGCTGGTTAAAGCGCAGCACGCTTCCCGATAAATGCCAAAGCAGAAGCGCTTTGTATTTGCCGCCGATAAGGTGCAGCGTGGCGGCAACGGGGCAGTTTACGTTGATGTTCTTTTCCATAATTATGCTCCTAAGTATCTTTTTGGGTACTATATCACCAAATAGTGCATTCTTGATTAAAAGATATTGTATTAATATAATAATAACAGGAATAAAAAAGAGCGTCAATGAAGTGTTATATAAGGAGCAGCGCTATGAAAAAAGAACAGTTTAACGTTACCGGCATGACCTGTGCCGCCTGCAGCGCCCGCGTGGAAAAAGCTGTGGGCAGACTGCCGGGCGTGGATAAAATAGCCGTTAATTTATTAAAAAACAGCATGGTGGTTGAATATGATGAAACGGCACTCGATACGCAGAAAATAATCGGTGCCGTTACAGAAGCCGGATACGGCGCGTCGCTGAAAGAAGCTGCGCAGCAGGGCAAAGCCTCTAAATCAATGCAGGCTTCGGCAAACGATATTGCGCGGCAGGAATATGAGGCGGTAAAAAAACGCCTGAAGCTTTCACTGGTGTTTGCCGTGCCGCTTTCGTATATCTCCATGGGGCATATGATGGGCTGGCCGCTGCCGGAGATTTTTCTCGGCGTGGAAAACGCCATGATTTTTTCGCTGACGCTTTTATTGCTGGTTATTCCGGTAGTGTTTATTAATTTTAAGTTTTTCCGCGTCGGTTTTAAAACTCTTTTTGCGGCTTCGCCGAATATGGATTCCCTTATTGCCATTGGCGCATCGGCTTCGCTTGTTTACGGCGTGTACGCGCTTTATAAAATTGCTTACGGCTTCGGGCACGGCGATTTGGCTCTGGTACACCGGTTCTCGATGGACTTGTATTTTGAATCCGCCGGTATGATTTTAACGCTGATTACCTTCGGCAAGTTTCTGGAAGCGCGTGCCAAAGGCAGAACAAGCGACGCGATTACCAAGCTGATGGATTTGGCGCCGAAAACAGCCGTTGTTGAGCGCGACGGTGCAGAGCTTGAAATACCCGTTGAAGAAGTTGAAATAGGCGATATTCTTGTGGTGCGCAGCGGTATGAGCGTTCCGGTGGACGGCGTTTTAACCGAAGGACATGCAGCGGTTGACGAATCGGCAATTACCGGCGAGAGCATTCCTGTGGAAAAGGAAACTGGAAGCAAGGTTACCGGGGCAACGGTTGTAAAGTCGGGCTTTTTTAAAATGCGTGCCGACAGGGTTGGCGAAGATACCACGCTGGCGCAGATTGTGCGGCTTGTTGATGCCGCTACAAGTTCCAAACCGCCCATTGCCAAAATGGCGGACAAGGTAAGCGGCGTGTTTGTGCCTGCCGTGATCGGTATTGCGCTTGTAACGGCGGCAGTATGGCTTTTGCTTGGCGAAAGCTTTGAGTTTGCGCTCTCCAACGCTATTGCCGTGCTGGTAATATCGTGCCCGTGTGCGCTGGGGCTGGCAACGCCTACGGCAATTATGGTGGGCACCGGGCGCGGTGCGGCCAGCGGCGTTTTGATTAAATCGGCGGAAGCGTTGGAAACGGTACACGAAGTTAACACCATAGTGCTTGATAAAACCGGCACCATAACGCAGGGCGAGCCCGGAGTGACGGATGTTTTATACAGCAGCAGCGCCGGTGAAGCGCAGCTTGTTAAAACGGCGGCGTCGCTGGAAAAATATTCCGAACACCCGCTGGCGCAGGCGATTGTAAAATATGCGGAACAAAAAAACGTGCAGCTTGTGCCGGTAACAGGTTTTGCGCAGCAGGCCGGACGCGGCATTAAAGGCGTAATGGAAGGCAAGGGCTGTTTTGGCGGCAACCGCAGAATGCTGGAAGAAGCCGGGCTTTATGATGATAACGTAAAAATGCTGGAAGAAAAACTGGCGGCCGAAGGCAAAACACCGTTGTTTTTTGCCCGTGACGGCATACTGCTCGGCATTATTGCCCTAGCAGACAGGGTAAAACCGACAAGCCGTGCGGCCATAGAAGAAATGAAGCGCATGGGGCTGGAGGTAGTAATGCTTACCGGCGATAACGTGCGCACGGCGCAGGCCATACAGAAAGAGGTAGGCGCTGACCGCGTGGTGGCAGAGGTTTTGCCGCAGGATAAGGAAACGGAAATACGCCGCTTGCA
>OHGZ01001356.1_pt1 | contig 11591 bp, 6 predicted proteins | sample 1567851 | NCBI WGS metagenome assembly OHGZ01 (sample SAMEA3879563, study PRJEB24766) | human gut metagenome | biome: human-associated habitat; feature: feces | place: USA | collected 1985/1987 | reverse complement strand
ATTACCTATAAGGCTGGCACGAGGAAGCTTTTGATAGGTGGATTGAGAGATAAAATGGCTGGTTTAGCAGGCAATTTGCTGAAATTGTCCTATAAGAACTTGACTAATGCGACTATCTATAGGTATCATGTCAAATATGCATGTATTTAATCATGCCACAGCCATTATGGAAACTAAAGACAGGGATAAATTCTAAAAAGACATGGCAGTCATTGATAAAAATGATTGCCATGTCTTTTCGATTATAATGAAACAATATAGTTATAATGTTGCTGCGATATCTTCTGCAATCTGTTCAGGAGTAAGGTGGTTATCCTTTAATACTTCTGAGACATCGTATCTGTCGATAAATTCTTTCTTAATACCGAAGTTTAATACCTTCATGTCAGAAGAACCATAGAATGCTGCAATCTTAGCTCCGAAGCCGCCTTCAAGATAGCCGTCCTCAAGAGTTGCAACTACAGCGTGGTCTTTCTTTAATTCATTAAGAGTGTCTGCGTCAATACCTGAGATATAGTAAGGATTGATAACAGTTGCGTCAATTCCGTGTGAAGACTTAAGAATATCAGCAGCTTTAACGGCATTTTCATAGAAAGTTCCAAGCCCGAGGATAGCAACTCTGCTTCCTTTCTTAGTAATCTCGTAAGTGTCAAGCTTGCTGAAATCTTTAGTTACAGGTACACCTGTTGAAATCATGCTGCCGCCCGGAATTTTAATAGCAACAGGATATGCATTCTGTGTTAAAGACCAGTCAAGCATTGCAATATAATCTTCCTTGGTAACAGGTGCAAGATATACAAGTCCCGGAATGCTGTTGAGCATAGGAATATCCTGAAGTCCGAGATGTGTAACATCATTCATTCCGTACACAGAGCCTGCAAATACTGTAAATGTTACGGCATTGCCATTGATACATACATCCTGAGTAATCTGGTCATAGGCTCTCTGTATAAATGAGCTGTAAACACCAAATACAGGCTTTCCGCCGTTGGCAGCGATACCGGAAGCTAATGCAACAGCAGTTTCCTCTGCGATACCAACATCAACAAACTGTTTTCCTGCTTTAGCTCTCATGTCAGCAGTAAATCCCATAACAGTAGGAGTTCCGGCTGTGATTGCAACAACACTCTTGTCCTCGTCCATCTTCTTTAACAGATATTCTAAAGAAGCGTCAGAGAAATCAGGCTCTCCGCCCTTGAAAAGAGATTCACCGGTTGCAATATCAAAAGGCATATGCCAGTGCCATTCTTCCTTATTCTGTTCAGCAGGTGCATAACCCTTGCCTTTAAGAGTGTTAATGTGGACAACAACCGCCTTTTTAGTATCTTTAACCTTTTCAAATGCTTCAATTAAAGAAGCGATATCATTACCCTTATCAACATAGATGTAATCAAGGTTCATTGCTTTGAAAAGATTACATTCAGCCTGTCCATTTGTTTCACGAAGAAGCTTTAAGTTGGCATAAAGACCACCGTGATTCTCAGCAATAGACATGTCGTTATCGTTAGCAACAATAATCATGTTGCCATTTAATTCAGAAGCGAAATCAAGACCTTCCAAAGCCTCACCGCCGCTTAAAGAACCATCACCTATAACAGCGATTACATTACCATCTTCACCGTTTAAATCTCTTGCTTTGGCAAGACCGCAGGCAAGACTTATAGAAGTTGAAGTATGACCTACAGTAAAGAAATCATGTTCACTTTCGTCCGGATTAGTGTATCCTGACACATCATCATAATGCTCCTCATAAAGATATGCATCTTTTCTTCCAGTGAGCATTTTGTGAGGATAGCACTGGTGTGATACATCAAATACGATTTTATCTTTAGGCGAATCAAATACATAATGCATGGCGATGATTGCTTCTACCATACCGAAGTTAGGACCAAAATGTCCACCGTGTCTGCTGGCTCTTGTAAGAAGGGCGTGACGCATTTCTTCTGCAAGGACATTAAGCTGCATGATGTTAAGCTTCTTCACATCAGCGGGACTGTTAATATTCTCAATATACATATTTTCTGATACTCCTTGTCTTAATATTTTATTACATTTTATATGATAACACCTAAAGTCAGGTTGAGGTCAAGGGAAATGTGAATGGAGTTTTAAACTATTTGCTATAAGGAAATGATGTTGAAAAAATAATCGGGTTGGAAATTGGAAATCTATCGGGTTGGAAATTGGAAATCTATCGGATTGAAAATTAGAAATCTGTCGGATTGGAAATACGAAATCAATCGGATTGCCAAGGTATGTGATTAATTATATGTGTAGCGGATGTTCGATAAGATATAGTGTTTTAGAGTGTTTGAGAAACTCAGGATGAGATTGAAAAATTATTATTATACATGATATAATATTATATTATGAGAAGTTAAGTGAATATTGTAACAGAGAGAAAATATTATATTGACAATCCGATATGTAAGTTGATTATTGAAAATAATGGGTAATGTTAATTATTTTATGGATATAGATGAAGAATGAGGGGTGACGTTTATGAAATCAAACTTTGAATTTTTACAATCAGAGTTTCCGGTTTTAGCAACATTTGGTTGTCAGGCTGAAAAGTATTGCTTTTCTGATCCTAATTCATGCCTTATGAAATTGGGAATGATAGGGGAGAGCATTGTTAATTTAATGTTTACTTATGATAGAATCCAATTGCCATATGATAATACAGCAGTTACAAGAATAGATACTCTTCAAAGAGAGGGATTGCTAACAAGAGATTTAACGGATATTTTACATGCTCTTAGGAAAGCCAGAAATAAAGCTGTGCATGAGAATTATGATTCTGAATCAGAATGTAAAATTCTGATTCAAATGGCTCATAGTCTATGCGAATGGTTTATGCAGACTTATGGCGATTGGAATTATCAGCATCATGATTTTGTTATGCCTGAATTAGAAAACAAGAGAGTTTCGGTTACACAGGAGGAGAAAGCTGCAGAAGAGAGACAGGCAGAAGAACTTACAAAACAGGCAGAACAAAAAGCAAGCATAGCAGAAGCTATTTCTAAATCAGAGCGTCAGAAGCAGGCTGGTAAAATGGCAAGTCAGCGACCTAAATCAGAAGCTGAAACTAGATATATTATTGATGAACAATTGCGTCAAGTAGGCTGGGAGACAGATACAGAAAATCTGCGTTATTCTAAAGGAACTCGTCCGGCAAAAGGACATAATATGGCTATTGCTGAATGGCCGACAAATTCTACAGTAGGACAGAGTGGACGTGTAGACTATGCATTATTTGTTGACACTAAGTTGATAGGTGTTATTGAGGCAAAAGCAATACATAAGGATATTCCGTCTGTTATTGATTATCAGGGGAAAGAATATCCACGTAATATTCGTAAGGAAGATTCAGCGTATCAGATTGGAGAATGGGGTGAATATAAAATACCATTTACATTTGCAACCAATGGAAGACCATATTTAAAGCAGCTTGAAACAAAGTCAGGTATATGGTTTTTAGATTTGAGAAGCCCTGCAAATAATCCGACAGCTCTTCATGGTTGGATTAGTCCTATGGGAATGGTAGAATTGCTAGAGAAAAATCCTCAAGAGGGTAATTCAGCATTGAAGGCATTGCCATATGATTTTCTTACAGACCCTAAGGGGCTAAATTTGCGTGAATATCAGTTAAATGCGATAAAAGCGGCAGAACAGTCAGTTATTGAAGGAAAAAAGAATATTCTTTTAGCTATGGCGACAGGAACAGGAAAGACTCGTACAGTATTAGGCATGATTTATCGCTTTTTAAAAACGAACCGATTCAAGCGTATATTGTTTCTTGTTGATCGGACTTCCCTTGGAGAACAGGCATCAGATGTATTCAAAGAAGTTAAATTGGAAGACTTAATGACAATTGATGAGATATATAATGTCAAGGGACTTGAAGATAAAAATATTGATAAAGAAACTAGAATACAGGTAGCTACTGTTCAGAGTATGGTTAAGCGTATTTTATATAATGACGGAGAAACTATGCCGGCTGTTACAGATTATGATCTGGTTATCATTGATGAAGCACACCGTGGATATATTCTTGATAAGGAAATGGGTGACACCGAAATTTTGTATCGTGACCAGAGAGATTATCAAAGTAAATATCGAAGTGTAATTGAATATTTTGATGCGGTGAAGATTGCACTTACGGCAACACCTGCACTTCAGACGACAGAAATTTTTGGACAACCAGTGTTTAAATATACATATAGGGAAGCTGTCATAGAAGGGTATTTAGTAGATCATGATGCTCCTCATCATCTGGAAACAAAACTTAGTACAGGTGGAATTCACTACAAATTGGGTGATACAGTTATGATTTATGATTCTGTGACAGGCGAAATTACAAATAGTGAGTTGTTGGATGATGAATTAGATTTTGATATTGAACAATTTAATCGACAGGTTATTACAGAGAATTTTAATAAGACAGTTTTAAGTGAAATTGCTCGTGATATTGATCCTGAGAATCCGGAAGAACAGGGAAAAACTCTAATATATGCAGTTGATGACCAACATGCAGATATGATTGTATCAATTTTGAGAGATATTTATTCGGAATATGGAGTCTCTAATGAGGCTATTATGAAGATAACAGGTAGCGTTGGAGGCGGAAATCCTAAGAAAGTGCAGGAGGCTATAAAACGTTTCAAGAACGAGAATTATCCAAGTATTGCAGTAACAGTAGACTTGTTGACTACAGGAATTGATGTGCCTGAAATTACAAATTTAGTGTTTATGCGTAGGGTGAAATCACGTATTTTATTTGAACAGATGTTGGGACGTGCTACCAGATTATGTCAAAAAATTCATAAGACACATTTTGAAATATATGATCCTGTGGGAGTATATGATTCTTTGAATGATGTGAATACTATGAAACCGGTAGTGGTTAATCCTGCAACAAGCTTTACTCAACTATTGGATGGGCTGTCTGAAATAAATGATGATAAACAGGTAGAACAGCAGATTAATCAGATAATTGCTAAACTACAGAGAAATAAACGAAATATGTCGCCTAAAGTGATGGATTATTTTATTAGCATGACTGATGGAAAAGACCCATCACAGTTTATTATGGAAATTAAAAAGTCAGATGTTCAGGAAGCTAAGAATAGTCTGCTTAAATACCGTGATGTATTCAAAATGCTGCAAGAAACGAAAGCAAATGGTTTTCGTTCTGTTGTGGTTTCTGATGCAGAGGATATATTGACAGAACATTCACGTGGATATGGAAATGCAGAAAAACCAGAAGATTATCTGAATGCATTTTCACGTTATATTCAGAATAATCGTAATGAAATTGCGGCATTGAATATTATCTGTACCAGACCAAAGGATTTGACAAGAAAAGATTTGAAGGATTTAAGGTTAACACTCGATAGAGAAGGATTTACTACACAGCAGTTGAATACTGCACTTTATGAATTGACTAATGAAGAGATAATGGCAGATATTATAAGTTTGATTCGACGCTATGCAATTGGCTCAACGCTTGTTAGTCATGAAGCACGTATTCACAGAGCTGTTGAGAAACTTAGAAAAAAACATAATTTTTCAAAGCAGGAACAGAGCTGGATATCTCGCATTGAAAAATATTTGCTAGGGGAATCTGTAATGAATATTAAGGTGTTTGATGAAGACAGCAGATTTGCAAGCTATGGAGGCTTCAATAAGATAAATAAAGTATTTCAGAATAATCTTGAAAGCATTGTGCTTGAATTGAATGAATATTTGTATGATGACGGAGGAAATGTTGCATGACAACACAAGAAATTGTATCCAAATTATGGAATTTATGTAATGTACTAAGAGATGATGGTATCACATATCATCAGTATGTTACAGAGTTAACATATATTTTGTTTTTGAAAATGGCTAAGGAAACTGGAACAGAAGAACAGATTCCAGAGAAATACCGTTGGGATGAATTGAAGGCTAAAAGTGGAGTAGAACTGAAAAAGTTTTACAAGGAGCTGTTATCAGAACTTGGAGATAATGGTACAGGTAGAATTCGTGAAATATATCAGGGTGCAGCAACAAATATTGACGAGCCTAAGAATCTTGAGAAAATTATAGCCACGATAGATAGTCTTGATTGGTATTCTGCAAGAGAAGAAGGACTTGGAAATCTGTATGAAGGTTTACTTGAGAAGAACGCTAATGAAAAGAAATCAGGTGCAGGTCAGTATTTTACTCCACGAGTTTTGATTGATGTTATGACAGAACTTATGAAACCGCAAGTAGGAGAGAGATGTAACGATCCTGCATGTGGAACATTTGGTTTTATGATTGCTGCTCATCAGTATGTATCAGAACATACAGATAATTTTTTTGACATTGAAGATGCAGATTTGGCAAGATTTGAGAGGGAGGAAGCATTTACAGGTTGTGAGCTTGTACATGATACACATCGGTTGGCATTGATGAATGCTATGCTCCATGATATTGAAGCTCCTATTACATTAGGTGATACACTTTCAAATATTGGAAAATCAATGCATGATTACGATCTGGTTTTGACAAATCCACCTTTTGGAACTAAGAAAGGCGGAGAACGTGCTACACGTGATGATTTTACATATCCTACAAGTAACAAACAGTTAAACTTTTTACAGCATATTTATCGAAGTTTAAAAAACAACGGAAAAGCAAGAGCTGCTGTTGTATTGCCTGATAATGTGTTATTTGCTGATGGTGATGGCGAGAAAATTAGATTGGATTTATTAGATAAATGTAATCTACACACAATTTTGCGTCTTCCTACAGGAATATTCTATGCACAGGGTGTTAAGACAAATGTACTTTTCTTTACTCGTGGAAAAACAGATAAGGGAAATACAAAAGAAGTCTGGATTTATGATCTTAGAAATGATATGCCATCATTTGGAAAAACTAATCCTTTAAAGCCAGAGCACTTTGATGACTTTATAGCATGCTATGCAGATGGAGACTTAGGCAAGCGAAAAGAAACATATAGTGAAGAAAATCCAAATGGAAGATGGCGTAAGTTCTCAATTCAGGATATCCTTACAAGAGATAAGACTAGCCTAGATATTACATGGATGAAGACAGAATCTGATACAGATAATTATACTCTCGCGGAATTACTTGATCAGATTAAAGAAAAGTCTGAGAATATTGCTAAAGCAGTTTCAGAATTAGAACAATTGATTGGGGAAGTGGAGGAGTAATGGATACAAAAGCATTAAGACAAAAAATACTTGATCTTGCTATCCGTGGCAAACTTGTTCCACAGGATCCGAATGATGAACCAGCAGGGGTATTGTTGGAAAGCATCAGAGAGCAGAAGCAGCAGATGCTCAAGGAAGGTAAGCTCAAGAAAAAGGATATTAAGAATGATACGATTATCTTTAAAGGTGAGGATAATTTGCATTATGAGAAGTTTCCGGATGGAACTGTAAAATGTATTGAGGATGAGATTCCGTTTGAAGTGCCGGAGGGGTGGGCGTGGAGCAGATTAGTATCCTTAACAGCGATTATTACCAAGGGGGCATCACCTAAATGGCAAGGAGTAGATTATACATCATCAGGCACAATGTTTATAACAAGTGAAAATGTCGAAGTTGAAACACTTCTGCTTGAATCCCCAAAATTCTTGCCTGAGAAGATCAACAAGATCCAACCACGCTCAATATTAGAAACCCATGATATTCTAACTAATATCGTTGGTGCTTCTATTGGAAGAACGTGCGAATATACATTAGTAGATTCTGCCAACACGAATCAGGCAGTTGCAATCATTCGTTTGATAGCAGTAGATATGGTGTCCTATGTTGTAAAGTGCTTAAACAGCGACTACTGTGTTAATCTGATGTTTGCTAATCAAGTTAATGTTGCCAGAGCCAATTTAAGCTTATCCAGTCTCGCAAACTTTCTTATTCCAATTCCACCACTAAAAGAAATGTACCGTATAATTGCACATCTTGATTGTAGTCTGCGGCACATAAGTGGTATTCAGAGCAGTGAGGATGAGCTGCGTCAGCTAATACTTTTTACTAAAACAAAAATCCTCGATCTTGCTATCCGAGGCCAGCTTGTGCCGCAGAATCCAGATGATGAGCCTGCTTCTGTTCTTCTAGAACGCATCCGTGCAGAGAAAGAAGAGCTCATCAAACAGGGCAAAATCAAGCTTGATAAGAAGGAATCTGTTATCTTTAAAGGTGATGATAACTCTTATTATGGCATACATTTGCCAGATAGTTGGAATTGGGCATCTCTGAGAGAAATCGCACTTTCAATTAGTGATGGTTCTCATAATCCACCACCAAATAATGGTAGTGGCATCCCTTTGTTAAGTGCTGCAAATATAAATGATAATTCTATTTTAATGAACGAAATATCACGATGGATTACAAACGAAGAATGGAAAATTGAGAATCAACGTACTAATATTGAAGTTGGCGATGTATTGCTTACTATTGTTGGCAGTATTGGTCGAAGTGCAGTAGTTCAGAACAACAATCATTTTGCATTACAAAGGAGTGTTGCAGTTATTAAACCATGCTTAATTAATCCTTTATATTTGATGCACATTGTCCAATCTCCTCAAATTCAAAAATGGCTCACTGACAATAGTAAAGGGACAGCTCAAAAAGGAATATATCTTAATGCACTTTCTCTTATGATTATTCCAATCCCTCCATTAGCAGAGCAAGCAAGAATTGTCGAGCATATTCATATTGCATATAAACAGCTTGATTTGATTTCAAATGCATTACTTTAGGAAACAGCCGCCCTTATTTGAGGACGGCTTAATATTTTTACCAGGTTACTATTTTATCTACAAGTTCCTGTTGTTCGCTGGCAGTACGGCGAAGGTAAATGCGTGTTGTTTCAATGCTCTCATGCCCCATAAGGTCGGCAAGTAAAGCAATATCATTGTACTTTTCAAGGAAGTTCTTTGCGTATCTGTGACGGAATGAATGCGGGTAAACCACCTTTTTATCAAGTCCGTATTTCTCGGCATAGTTTTTAAGTTGCTGAGAAATTCCTCTTGTGGTAATTCTTTCTCCATATCTGTTAAGAAACAAATAGCCAGAGGAACGATGTTCTTCCTCTAGCCATTCAAGAGTTTCTTTCTTTAATTTTTTCGGTATGTATAATCGTCGAAGCTTTCCGCCTTTTGTGTATAGGTCAAAATATCCAATTTCTATATGCTCAATCTTAATTTGAATCAGCTCGCTTACTCTTGCCCCTGTAGCTGCTAAATACCAAACTACAAAATACCATTCCATATTACTATCCTTTTTGAGCTGCTTCTTAAGAAAATTGTAATCTGCATTGCTGATAACATTTTCTAAGAAGTTTTTTTGCTGCACTTTTACAGCTTTTAGCTGTAAGTGCTGTTCTTCTAAATATTCCAAATACTTGTTTATTGCCTGTATACGTAGATTTACCGTTTTAGGCTTAAAGAATTCCATCAAATACCCTTTGTAGGCAAGCAGATTTTCTTTGCTAACAACATCGTAATTCGCATTGAAATAACTCACTGTCCATAGATACGATGTTATCGTATTTTCTGATAAATTTTCCTTTCTCAAGTATTCTTCAAATGTTATTTTTGTCTCCATAAAAAGACACCTCCGATATAATATTTTTGCGAGAAATTCGCCTTAATATTATATCGAAGATGTTTTCACTCCTCTTATCATGAGAAGATTGATGGTGAGGTGTCTTGCATTGATGAAGACATACCATATGATATTCCAGATACTTGGACATGGATGCGTTTAGAAAATTGCTGTGTTAAAGAAATTTGTCGAGGAAAATCTACAAAATATGCAGAAATCAGCAATGTTATTGTATTTGCTCAGAAATGCAACACCAAATACAATGGCATAGATATTAGTTTGGCTCAATATCTTGACGAGACCACAATAAAACGTTATCCGACTGATGAACATATGCAAGATGGAGATATAGTAATTAACTCAACCGGAACAGGTACTCTTGGACGAGTCGGAATTTATAGAAATACCGATAATACTACAGGTCTCTTAATTGTTCCTGATTCCCATGTTACGGTAATTCATAGCTTTAGTTGCATTAGCTCACATTACCTATATGCTTTTATGAAGGCACATCAAACCGAACTTGAAAAGAAAGGCGAAGGATCAACCAACTAAAAGGAATTAAAGCCACTTACATTAAAAGAAATGCTCATCGCAGTTCCTCCGTTATCTAAACAGAAACGCATTGATAAATCTATAAATGTTGCATTTAGCCACCTGGCTATAATCGAAAAGAGCCTCAATTGAGGCTCTTTTCAATATGCTCTATTGCTGAAAAAGTTACTTTGAGCTTGTTGCAAATATTTTCTTGCTCTTTGATTGGTGGAATAGGTATAACCAAGTTAAGAATATCTTCACGAGATATTCCCGGAATAAGTCCCTTGGCAGCTTGTTTGATTTTCGTCATTGAATATTCAATGCATAATGCCAGAAAATCAACATTAAGGCTATAGATATTGCGAATAGCCATAATTTGACGCGCAATGTGAGCTTCCCCAAAGTTATTATGTGCGATTTCGCCGATAGTTCCTTTGCAAGTTAGAAGTAAGTCTCCCCTCCGAGTAATAACTTGCGGAACGGTAGTCCAACGAACTAAGCTAATATAACCATTTCTAAAATTGCTTGCACCTGTAATATATGGAATTCCATCATTTTTATCGTTATATTCTGATGGAGACAAATCTCTTCCAGATATGAGTTCCCATGCAATCTTTAGACGAATAAAAGCCCAACCTTCTGGCAATTCAAATGGAATTTCTTCATCAATGCAATTTACTTTATTGCCAATCTTCTCATAATAAGAGTTATCATCACCTTTAAAGATAACAGATTTCTTCTTATCACGCTTGATTTTGCCTTGTTTAATCAGTTCTTCTTTCTCTATACGAATACTCTCCAATATCACAGATGCTGGTTCGTCATTCGGGTCTTGTGGAACAAGTTTACCACGGATGGCGAGGTCAAGGATTTTGTACTTACTTAAAGATACTATTTTTTGAAGTTCTTCTTTTTCAGTATCAATAGTAGATAAGAAATTGTCACAGATTTGAAATCTATCAACAATTTGTAGCTGCTGTACATATGGACATATAGGAATCAAAGTTGAAAGAATTCTTTCTAATGCCAACTTTGGCATCGCCACTTGGTGGGTTTTATCTTGAAACTGCTGTTGAACAAAATCCGTTTGCAATATTATGCAAAGGAATGACTTATTTATGGCTATATTTGTTATTTTTACAGCATTTTCGGTGAGATTCATTCCGTCCAACTTGTCTGGAATTTCTCCAACAACACCAATTGTTCCAGCTATTGTTACATACAAATCATCTTTTGCAATTGTGTAATTCTTGATTGCTGAAAATATTTCATCAGAAATATACCTCAAATTAGAAATATTGACAGAATGATTTTTCATATCAGTTACTCTGATATATGCATGGGTAGTAATCTCTTCTGAAAAACTTGCTCCTTTAGGTAATCTCTTTCCACCTTTAACCATTGCAATATCTCTAACTCGTGCCCAGCACCACCCCTCCGGCACTT
>OHGZ01001355.1_pt1 | contig 11610 bp, 14 predicted proteins | sample 1567851 | NCBI WGS metagenome assembly OHGZ01 (sample SAMEA3879563, study PRJEB24766) | human gut metagenome | biome: human-associated habitat; feature: feces | place: USA | collected 1985/1987 | reverse complement strand
CGATGCTTGCGTGCCTATCCCTTGTGGACTTGCCGTTCGCAAACAGCATAAAACGCTGTTCGCCACCAGCAAGCTTGAACGCGAATAATATGAAGCAAACTAATTAGAATTTGATAAAGGAATGTGATTGTATGAAAAAAATGATTTTAGGAATTGTGTGGCAGCTAATGGGTTTTCTTGGTTCAATAATTATTCTATGCTCTGCGGCACCTTACCAGTGGGATTATAACGGAATTACTGGTATTTTAGGCAGTTTGTTGGGATTAGACTTAATAATCCCACTCATTATTTGCATTATATTTTTTATTTGCGGTGCAGTGGTCTGTTTCAAGGCAATAGGTGAAAAGTAAAATTCAGTTGATAGAAAGTCCAAACTGGGAAGAAGGAATTCCAACTGCTCTTTCTGAAATTATGGACAAGCTTTGTGACGCTTTGGACGAATAAAAAAGAAAAATTCCAGTTTGTCAAGCTGAACACAAAAATCGAACACCGAAAAACTGACCGTTGACCCGCGCCGTGTGCGTACAGTCAGCGGTCTTTTTTATCCCCAAAATCAAAAAAGTCTATCGCAATGACAAAAGAGAAAGCCATTTTCTCCGTCCAGTGATATTGTGCATTGATTTGAGGGAGACTTTTTGAGAAAACAGGACGATCGTTACAGTTCAAAGGAAGTGAGCTGTTTGCCATACTTCAGAATTCTCTTTTCCGAGTCTCCTATCTGCCCTATTTGAAACTGCAACGACTGTTTGCTGTAATTCATCTCTCACCTCCGTGTAATAAGGTATCTGAAAAGGTCTACCTTTTCAGCGTTGCCAATGGCTGGGCAATCGGGATATGATTTTGTGTCCGAAAAAGTTATTTTGTCATTTTGGGATATGTCCGAAAAAGGCATTAGCTTTTGAAACGGAAAAGGAGATGAAAACAAGTTGAAAAAGACATACGGCTATGCCCGCGTATCTACGAGAGAACAACATCTGGATCGGCAGCTAAAAGCCCTCATGGATGCCGGCGTGGAGGAGCGGGATATCATTACGGACAAGGTAAGCGGCAAGGATTTGGAGCGTGAGGGGTACCAGTCGCTGAAGAATCACTTTCTCCGCGACGGAGATACCCTGATTGTTAAATCGCTGGATCGACTCAGTCGGAGAAAGATTGACATCAAGAAAGAGCTGGAATACTTCCGGGAGCACCACATTCGGATCAAAATCCTTGACATCCCGACTACCATGGTGGAGCTTCCTGATGAGCAGGACTGGATTTTTGAGATGATAAACAACATTCTGATTGAAGTACTTGCGAGTATTGCTGAACAGGAGCGTATCACAACAAAGCGGCGACAGTCTGAAGGGATCGCCATTGCAAAAGAGGCGGGGAAGCATTTGGGGCGCCCAATGATAGACTTTCCGCCAAACTGGAATCAATTCTATTCGGACTGGAAGGCCGGTACGATTACGGCAGTTGCTGCAATGCGCCAGCTCGGCCTAAAGAGGAGCACATTTTACCGATTAGTGAAGCAGCAGGAGGAAAAACATGAAACTGAAAAATAAATTGTTATTAGGCGGCCTCACAGCCGTTCTTCTCGCAGTCATGTCGTTTTCTGCATGGAAGATATGGGTGATTAGATCCGAGTATCACGCTGGTGAAGCTGCTTACGAGAATATCAGTCACATGATTTCGCTTCCACAGAAAACTGCCGAACCACAGCCACCTGTCATCAACAAGCCAGCCGGGGCAGAAACACTTCCTGATGAGGACGACACGATTTGGCCTGAGGTGGATTTTGCTGCACTGCGTGAGATCAACCCTGATATCGTTGCATGGATCTACATTGAAGGAACGAAGATCAACTATCCGATTGTACAGGGAGAGGATAACAGCTATTATTTGAAGCACCTGTTCAGCGGCGAGTGGAATGGATCCGGCTGTATATTCCTGGACTTCCGAAACGACGCAAGTTTTGCCGACCGGCACTCCATAATTTACGGACATCATATGAAGAACGGCACAATGTTTACAGACCTTGATAAATATAAAAAGCAGGAATTCTTTGATGAGCATCCGGTTGCGCTGCTGCTAACACCGGACAAAAACTATAAAGTGGATTTCTTCGCGGGGTATGTTGCCGCACCGCAGGACGATGCGTGGGAAATTGGTTTTACGGAAGCGGAATTTGAAGTCTGGCTTCAGAATGCAGCTGACCGTTCCTGCTTCACCAGCGAGATTGCACCGATTGCCTCTGATCGTATTCTGACGCTCTCTACCTGTAGCTATGAGTTTGATGATGCCCGTTTTGTGCTGGTAGGAGCGCTTCGATGAAAAATCATTAGCTTGTGTTAGTTAAAAAAGCAATAGAAGTGATAAAACTTTCCATTCCCATCCGGAACCCATAAGCTGTGCCGGACATGTCGGGCATTATTCGGGCAAGTCCACCTCGCTGACGAAAGAATATACCCACAAGGAACTCTAGCGCATACGATGCCGTCAAACAGAACATCGACAGCATCCTGTCCCCCAATCGCGGGCAGGAACAGGACAAAGCCTTGTAGCTTCTCTGACATTCACACATTATTTTCAAACAATTTGATGTGTGTTCGTCGTTTCGCGGTTGACAACTGCACATTATTTCTCTATAATATAATGTGTAATTGTCAAAGCGAGGTGAGAAGCATGAACGCCAAGGAGAAAATCGAAGAACTGCTGGAAGCATCGGAGGACGGCACGATTACCGCAGCGCAGGTGACGGAAGCCGGACTGCACCGCAGCGTCTTACAGGAGGTTGTCAAGAGCGGTGAGATGTACCGTTTTGGGCGCGGCCTGTATGTGCGGAGCAGCGCATGGGAGGACGATTTCTACCTCTTGCAGCGCAAGTATGGGCGCGGGATCTACTCGCACGATACCGCTCTGTATCTGTTGGGCTATTCAGACCGTACCCCGGCAAAATATACGATGACCTTTCCCAAGGGCTACAATGCCCCGTCCTTGAAGCAGGAAAATTTAATCATCAAGCGCGTTGTGCCGGAGAACTACGAGTTCGGCAGAATTGAAATTGAATCCCCCTCCGGCAATCCAATTCGTGTTTACGATTTGGAACGGACGCTGTGTGACATTCTGCGCGGCAGCGGCAGCGATGTTCAGATCGTCGGAGAAGCTATGAAACGCTATGCAGCGTCCAAGGATAAGAACATTCACAAACTGATGCAGTATGCAGACCAGCTTCGCGTGAAGCCCAAGGTGCTGCGATACATGGAGGTTTTGCTATGATTACAAAAAATCCGATGCAACTGAAAGCCTTTATCAAGAACAAAGCGGCAGAGAAGCATATTTCGGCGCAGCTTGTCATGCAGAACTATATGCTCGAACGGCTGCTGGAACGGATTTCGCTCTCGCCCTATAAGAACAATTTCATTCTCAAAGGCGGATTCCTGATTTCCGCCATTGTGGGACTGGACACGCGGGCAACAATGGATCTGGACACAACGATCAAGGGCTTCACCCTGACGCATGAAGCAATCCGCAAAATCTTTACAGAGATTTGCGCTGTCCAGATTGCCGACGACGTGCAGTTTGAGGTTGTCGGTATCTCTGACATTCGGGAAACCGACGATTACCCAGGCATCCGGGTCGCGCTGAAAGCGAACTATCCGCCGATCAGCGTACCACTGACGGTGGATGTCACCACGGGCGACATGATAACGCCCCGCGAGGTGGAATACACATTTTCGCTGCTGTTCGATAACCGCACGATCAGTATTCTTGCCTATAACCTTGAAACGGTGCTGGCGGAAAAGCTGGAAACGGTGCTGTCCCGCAATATTGCAAATACCCGTCCGAGAGATTATTACGACGTACATATCCTGTACGCGCTGCGCAGCGCGGAGTGCGACAAAGCGACGCTGCGCCGGGCACTGGAACGAACGACGCAGAAACGCGGCAGCGGTGTGATCCTGACAGACTACCCGGAAATTATGAAAGAGATCCGCGGAAGCGATACGCTCCGCAAGCTGTGGGAGAAATACAGCCGCGAGTATGAGTACGCAAAGGATATTTCCTTTGATGATACCTGTAATACCATTCAGACGATTCTGGAAGCAATCATGGTGTAAACGAAGGAGGCTTCCTTATTGGTTGGCTGGCAGCGCAGGGCGCGATTATGGCGATTGGGCTTTTCGTCGGGCTTGTCTGCTCGGTGATCGGACTATTCTTCGGGCATATCATTCTCTTTGACAGCATTGCTCTCGGCATTGCCGCCGGAGTGTGCTGCAATCAATTTACCGCAATTCATCCGGCGCTGTGCCTTGTGATCGGCATTGCAACCTTTCTGCTGCTGTTGGGCTGCAAAATACCAGCATCGGCTTCTGGCTCGTCGGCGGACTGCTCACGCTGATCTATGCAGCGGTGTTCGGGCTGCTGGCCTACTTCATTTCGGAGCATGATCCCATTTGGGGCTGGGTGATTGGGCTGAATGAGATGTTCAAAATCGTAGAGCGTGAAGATGATATTATCGCCAATGAAGGAAAAGTGTTTGATGGTTTTCTACGAACAATCAATACCGAGATTCTTGGCGCAGATTTAATAGATGTAGGCTTGATACTTAGAGCATTGACAGTCGAAACCCTTTTTGTTAAGATAAAAGTGCACCTGACAAAAAGGTTTTTTATCCTGACTGAAAGGAGCTTCGCTTGCAATGTGTTTAGCTGCACCTTTTAGTTAGGTGCAGCTATTTTTGTGAAAGGATGTTGAAAATGCAGACAAGAGTTGCCGTAATGGCTGTCATAGTTGAAGACGACGACGCCGCCGAGAAGTTGAATGCGGTTCTCCACCATTATGGAGAGCATATTATCGGGAGGATGGGTATTCCCTATCGTGCGAGGGGAATCAATATCATCTCCATTGCAATAGACGCGCCACAGGATGAAATCTCCTCACTTGCGGGAAAACTTGGAAATATTCACGGCGTCAGCGTTAAAACTGCATACTCTAAAGTCACAGATGAGGGCTGATACTGTTTCTTTGATCGACAAACTCGCACGAGAGCACCGCCTTAAAAAAAAGGAGTACCTTGCGCTGCTTGAAAATGCAAGCGTTGAGGAACACGTCCACGCAGCAACGCTTGCTGATAAGGAACGCAGAAGGATTTACGGTACGGAGGTTTTCATAAGAGGGCTGATAGAGGTAGGAAACATTTGCAGAAACAATTGCTATTATTGCGGGATCAGAGCATCAAACGGCAAATGTGTACGGTATACGCTCACCGATAAACAGATTCTTGCTTGCTGCAGGGAAGGACATGAAATAGGCTTCAGAAGCTTTGTTTTACAAGGCGGAGAGGGAGCTTTTCCTGTTGAACGGGTAATCCGCATCGTATCTGAAATACGCGGTGAATTTCCCGATTGTGCAATAACCCTTTCCCTTGGAGAGTACGAACGGGACGAATATGAAAAAATGTTCAATGCGGGCGCAAATCGTTACCTTCTGAGGCACGAGACGGCGGATGAAAAGCACTATGGTTTACTCCATCCGGGCGAGATGTCCTATAAACACCGTGTGCAGTGCCTTGAATCGCTTCGAGAGGTCGGCTTTACCGTCGGCTGTGGTTTCATGGTGGGTTCACCATTCCAGACTCTTGAAAACATTTCTTCCGACCTAAAATTCATTGAGGAGTTTTCGCCGGAAATGTGCGGAATTGGACCGTTCATTCCACAAAAAGATACGCCGTTCGGAGGCTTTCGTGCAGGCTCGGCAGATTTGACATGCTTCCTGCTGTCGTTGATCAGGCTGATAAAGCCGAACATTCTGCTTCCGGCAACAACGGCTCTTGGCTCAATCGAACCGGACGGAAGGCTGAAAGGAATCCTTGCAGGCGCAAATGTCGTCATGCCGAACCTGTCACCGGTCGAAGTTAGAAGCAAGTACATTTTGTACGACAATAAGCTCTCAACAGGTTCAGAATCTGCACAGAACCTTGAAGCGTTGAAAAGAAGCCTTGCCTCAATAGGCTTTTCCGTCGCCGAATCGAGAGGCGACATAAAAACATCTGACGGAAAGAACCGAGTCTGACCGAAAAGAAAGGAAACAATATGGCTATTTACAATCCCGAATCATTATCAGCGGAGGAATTCATCAATCATGACGAGATCCTCGAAACTCTCCAGTATGCGAAAGCCAACAAAAACAACATTGAGCTGATTGACAGCATACTTGAAAAAGCAAGGCCTAAACATTACGCCGATGGTAGAACCATGCATTGCCCGGGCTTGACGCACAGGGAGGCATCGGTGCTTCTCGCTTGCGATATCCCCGAAAAGATCGAGGAGATATACAAGCTTGCAAACGAAATCAAGCTTTCTTTTTACGGCAACCGCATAGTTATGTTTGCTCCGCTTTATCTTTCCAACTACTGCGTTAACGGTTGTGTCTACTGTCCGTACCACCTCAAGAACAAGAGCATTGCGAGGAAGAAGCTTACTCAACGGGAAATTCGGGATGAGGTCATTGCTCTTCAGGACATGGGACATAAACGCCTTGCAATAGAGGCGGGAGAAGATCCCGTGCATAATCCGATAGAATACATTCTCGAAAGCATTAAGACGATCTATTCCGTTCACCATAAGAATGGCGATATTCGCAGAGTGAATGTGAATATCGCGGCGACGACAGTTGAAAATTACCGAAAGCTGAAGGAGGCTGGGATCGGCACCTACATTCTCTTCCAGGAGACATACAACAAAGCCAGCTATCTTCAGCTTCATCCAACGGGACCTAAGCATGATTATGACTACCACACCGAGGCTATGGACCGCGCCATGGAGGGCGGCATAGACGATGTGGGGCTGGGCGTGCTTTTTGGGCTGGAGGGCTATCAGTACGAGTTTGCAGGCCTGCTGATGCACGCCGAGCACCTTGAGGCCGTTCACGGCGTCGGACCGCACACGATAAGCGTGCCGAGGATAAAGCGCGCCGACGACATCGACCCCGACTCGTTTGAAAACAGCCTGTCGGACGAGCTTTTTGCAAAAATAACCGCCTGCATACGCATCGCCGTGCCGTACACCGGCATGATAATCTCCACCCGTGAGAGCGAGGCTGTGAGAGAAAAATTGCTCACGCTTGGCATCTCACAGATCAGCGGCGCTTCTCGCACCTCCGTCGGTGGCTATACCGAGGACGAACGCCCGCACGACAGCGAACAGTTTGATGTGTCAGACCAGCGCACACTCGATGAGGTCGTCAGATGGCTGATGGAGCTTGAACACATCCCGTCGTTCTGCACTGCCTGCTACCGCGAGGGCAGAACGGGCGACCGCTTCATGAGCCTGTGCAAATCAGGGCAGATACTCAACTGCTGCCACCCCAACGCGCTGATGACGCTTGCGGAATACCTTGTCGATTACGCAGCCCCCGAGACAAAAAGGCTCGGCTTCGACCTTATAGAAATGGAGCTTGAAAAGATACCAAAGGAAAAAGTCAGGCGCATTGCAGCGGAAAATATCGAGAAGATCAAATCCTCGGACAAGAGAGATTTCAGATTTTAATGGAGGCGCGTCATGGATCTTAACTCTACTGTAAGCGCTCAAAGGCTCCATATAGGCTTTTTCGGAACCGTCAACAGCGGAAAATCAAGCCTTGTAAACGCGTTGACCGGCCAGGAACTCTCCATCGTTTCCGATACGAGGGGAACAACGACCGACCCCGTACAGAAGGCCATGGAGCTGCTGCCCTTAGGCCCTGTCGTCATCATAGACACCCCCGGCCTCGACGACGGGACGGAGCTTGGCAGGCTCCGCATCGAGCGAACGATGCAGATGCTGAGAAAAACCGATATTGCGGTTATTGTTACGGATACTTCCGAAAAGGACGAGGAAACGGAAAGTTTCATTGAAAAAGTCAAGGATAAAGGGATACCCTTTATCCTTGTCAGAAACAAATACGATCTTGTGGAAGCTGACGCTGAAGGAAACGATGTGCTTTTTGTCAGCGCCAAAACCGGGGAAAATATCGATGAGTTGAAAATGCGTATCGCCGCGAGCATACCGGCGGTAAGAGCGGAGAAAAGGATCGTTTCGGATCTGCTGAAAAAGGGCGATACCGTTATTCTCGTCACTCCGATAGACGAGTCCGCCCCGAAGGGGAGACTGATACTTCCCCAGCAGCAGACGATACGCGACATTCTGGACATCGGGGGTATCTGTATGGTCTCTCAGCCGGACGAGCTTGCTTCTTCGCTTGACCTGTTAAAGGATCCGCCGAGGATGATTGTTTGCGACTCGCAGGTGTTTGGCTATGTCGATTCTGTTGTGCCGAAAGGCATCGCTTTGACTTCATTTTCAATTCTTTTCGCAAGATACAGGGGGAATTTCGAACAACTCATTCGAGGGAGCGATGCGATCGATTGTCTTAAAGACGGCGACACCGTACTTATCAGTGAAGGCTGCACCCACCATCGCCAGTGCGGGGATATCGGCACCGTCAAGCTGCCCGCCTGGCTGAAAAAATACACGGGCAAGGAGTTGAACTTCCGCTTCACCTCCGGCGGTGAATTCCCAAAGGATATTTCGGGGATTGCTCTGGTTGTTCATTGTGGCGGATGTATGCTTAACGCCCGGGAACTTTCGGGCAGGCTTGACAACTGTGAAATAGAGGGAGTCAGTGTTACGAACTATGGTATTGCCATAGCGAAGATGCACGGGATACTCGAAAGAGCTCTTTCGGTTTTCCATATCTGTCAAGTGTAAAGAAATCACTCATTGCCAAACTAAAAGAACAAGCGTGGAGCAATGTCTCACTTGTTCGTTATTTTTCTTGAAACCACCCAATATTGGCGATTTCGCCGCAGATACCTTTTGATAATGATCGCGAAGAAACCGCCGCAGATTCCCTGCGGCTATGCGTGCGGGCTTGTTCAGCTCCTTGTCGCCGGAGATTTCCGAGATGACCTTCAAGGACTATGCTCTGCGTGACTATGACGAAACCTCCGGCATTCTGGAGTCTGACTGGTACAATGCTCAGGTCGAGCTTCTGCGGCTCAGTTCCGAAACTTGGGGAAACGGTCTGAGCCAGATTGAAGAGGGAGATTTTTCACTGATGCGATGGTATGAGTACACCCTCACGCTGGCGCCGGGGCAGACATTGAAAAACACGGTGACAGCACCGCTGTATCCCGCCATTGATGCGGGCTATACACCGAGCCTCTATGCGTATACCTATCTGCTTTCTCCGGCAAAAGCCTGGACATAGTTCGGGGAATTGGAAGTTGTGGTAAATATGCCCTATTACATGACTGGATGCGGCATTGATGGCTTTACAAAGACGGACGGTGGGCATGCGCTGACCCTGCCGGGTCTGCCGGAGGGCGAGTTGACCTTTACACTTTCCGAATCTGAGAAGCCGCAGCCGCCGAAGTGGTCGAGCTTGTACCTTATACCGACAGCGTTTATCATTGTAATGGCGGCAGTGCTTGCCGCCGTTGGCGTAGCCGTGTTTCTGCTAAACCGCAGGAAGAAAAGAACAAAAATATAGAGAAAAAGGAAGATGCACCATGATGAAACGAAAGGTTTCCGTGATATGGGTGGTCGTTCTTGCCATATCCGCCACTGCCTTATTTCTTTCGAAGCAATACTTTAAGAAGCAAGCATAACGCATATCATTGTACTCTGCCGCCCGACAGCGAAAACTGCCGAGCGGCAATCTTGCAATATGGAAGGATACGTAGTCAACTCTAATTTTTTGAACTAACACTCCTGTTGTTTGTTGAATGGGATGTACAATTCCGGGCTTGCTTAGTGAAGGCACAATATGCTATACTGTGCTACATAAGAGAGGTGGAGCAAATGACCTTTGCAGATGCGATTCTGAAACTGCGCAGTGAACGGAGGCTGTCCCAAACTCAGCTTGCCAAAGAATTGGGTGTCAGCTATACCTCCGTAAACCGATGGGAAAACGGAAGGTCACTTCCGACAAAAATGATGCTTCTCGTGATCTGCAGATACTGTGAAGAGCACCATTTGGAATTCTCTTGTGAAGAGGTTGGCCGCCTGTCGTAAAAGAAATGATGCTCAAATACAGGCATAATGCTGATGCGGAATGTCAAGTACGGTGAAAAGCCGAACATGTATCTGAACTGCCACAGTGCTACCAACCAAATATCATAATGAAAGGTCTGTTAAAACCAATGAACCAAAAAGAACTCAACGAGCTGCGACGCCGCTGGAAGCCGGATAAAAATGCCATCAGCCGTATTTACGGCTGTTTTGTCAATGGCAATAAGGAGATTATAACCGATTTGGACGAGTCGCTTGGCATGATGACACAGGAGGAAGCCGAAAAATACCTCAGCCTGCTGAAAAAGGCACTGTCAGGAGCACTCGGAAAAAACCTGATCGATATTGTGTTTTCTACCCAGCAGGTCATGACGGGGGAAGAACACAGAATGTTGATGGAACTGCGCACATCCGGTGCGAAGGATGCTCGGGTGCGGCAGGCATTTTATCAGAAAGTCATTCAATCGTTGGACATGGGCGAGAGCAATTATCTGTTGCTGCTGGCAAGCGACAGCTATGATGTACCCCGTCGAAATCGGGACGCCCTGCGAGCCGAGGGCTCGGATGAGGTCTTTTCCTATATTCTGTGTGCGGTCTGCCCGGTTAAAACGGGAAAAACGGAATTGGGCTACTTCTCCGGAGACAATGAGTTTCATTGTGCCGCCAGTCAAACTGTCGTCGCGCCGGAGCTGGGCTTTCTGTTCCCGGCCTTTGATAACCGCAGCGCCAACATCTACAATGCGCTTTTTTACTCCCGCAAAGAGGGAGAACTGCATCAGGAGTTTATCGACGCAGTATTCCATACCGATTTGCCCATGTCGGCCGCAGAACAGCGGGAGGCCTTTGAGGCCGCTCTTTCCGAGTCGTTGGGCAGCGCCTGCAGTCTTGAGATTATGCAGGCAATCCACGGTCAGCTTGCCGCAATGATTGAAGAGCATCAGGAGACGAAGGATCCGGAGCCGCTGGCTGTCAGCCCCTGTGAAGTGAGCAAGATCATTTTGGATTGCGGAGCTTCGGAGGAACAGGCGGAATCTTTTCAAGCTGCCTGTGGAGAACGGTTCGGCGCAGGCGCCGTTCTCAATCCGGCCAACCTGATTGATGCAAAGAAAGTGGAGCTGAAAACGGAGAAGGTATCACTCTCCATTGATCCTGAATACAGCCATCTTGTGGAGGCGAAGGTCATCGACGGTCAAAAGGTGTTAATCGTTCCGGTAGAAGATCATTTGGAATTCAACGGAGTTGCCGTCAATGTCAATAAGGAAAAAGAATAACCGACAATGCGTGCAGCGAAGCTTCGCGGTATGCCGAAGGGGGTATTTTTACGGCTCGGCGATATAGATTGGCAAGAAAACAGAAAAAGATTACGCTAACGGCGGCAGCCAAAATGCTTGGCGTTTCGCAGCCGACCTTGAGCGCGTGGGAGGGCGAAAGGAAGAATCCTTCTGTGGAATCCCTGATTCAGATGTCCGAGCTTTACGGCGTGAGCGTGGACTTTCTTCTGGGCCTTCCGGAAGCTCGATATCATCGGGCAGATATGCTTCAGCCGATTCCGCCGGAAGCTCTGCCGGCTTTT
>OHGZ01001348.1_pt1 | contig 11672 bp, 9 predicted proteins | sample 1567851 | NCBI WGS metagenome assembly OHGZ01 (sample SAMEA3879563, study PRJEB24766) | human gut metagenome | biome: human-associated habitat; feature: feces | place: USA | collected 1985/1987 | reverse complement strand
CGGCTTTATGATGGAATTCGCCCGCTGCTCACCCAATTGAAAGGCAGCGGCGTCCGCCTTGGCGTAGCCTCCTCCAAGCCTGTGCCCTTCATCCAAGAAATTCTTTCCCGGTTAGAGATCGGCGCTTGTTTCAGCTATGTATCCGGCATCGATTTCTCCCAGAATCCCCCAGGAAAAGAGGCACTGATCCGCAAGGCGATCGTGGGGCTTTCGCTTCCTGCCGACAGCCGCATTCTAATGGTGGGCGATCGGCATTTCGATATCGAGGGGGCTCACCGGGCTGGGCTTCCCTGCGCAGCTGTCCTCTATGGGTTTGGCAGCCGTGCGGAATTCGAGCAGGCAGGCGCTGAATATATTGTCTCCTCCCCGGAGGAGCTGCCGCTCATTATTCTGGGAAATTGATCTTTTGATCATTTTAGAATGTAGAGAAAAAGGGGCATTGCAAAATGAATATTCTCCTGAGCCTTCGCCGCCTGGTTGCGGCTATCCTCTCCCTTGTGCAATTTTTTGCCTTGCTGTTTTCCGGCGCGTATGCGCCCGGCAGTGGTGAGTTTGCCAAAGGCTGGTCAAACGACAACAATGGTTACCCCAACAGCGGCCCCGAGGTGGAGCGGTTGACGGAGATTGTTCCTTCGGCGCGCCAGCTTGCCTATGCGGAGCTGGAATACTACACCTTCATTCACTATGGCATGAATACCTTTACCAACAGCGAATGGGGCACTGGCAAAGAATCACCCAGCCAGTTTAACCCCCAAAAAGTCGATACGGATCAATGGGTGCAGGCTGTCAAGGCCTCCGGCAGCAAGGGGATTATTTTCACCGCCAAGCACCACGATGGCTTTTGCCTGTTTCCAAGCGACTATACCACCCATGATATTGCCTCCAGCCCCTATCAGGATGGGCAAGGGGATATCGTGCAGGAGCTTGCGGAAAGCTGCCGCAAATATGAAATGGAATTCGGCGTTTACCTCTCCCCCTGGGATATGCATGAGCCAACCTACGGAACAGACGCTTATAATGATTATTTTGTCAGCCAGCTCACGGAGCTCTGCACCCGCTACGGCGAGTTATTTGCCATTTGGCTGGATGGCGCTAAGGGTGATGGCGCACCTGATTTCACCTATGATTTTGACCGGTATTATGAAGTGATCCGCACCTATCAGCCAAACGCGGTGATCGCGGTCAGCGGCCCGGACGTGCGCTGGATCGGCAACGAGGCGGGTAACGCCCGTGTAAGCGAGTGGAGCGTTGTCACTGCCAATGACGAGGCGTTGGATCCAGCTCTCGGCACATTGCCCCACATCAGCTATGACGCGCCGGACATGGGCGGCCGAGATATCGTTTCCCAATATAAAAACCTCAAGTGGTATCCGGCGGAGGCCGATGTACCGATTCGTCCCGGCTGGTTTTGGCACAGCAATGAAAATGTAAAGGTCAAAACCGTGTCCACGCTGATGGATATCTATTATAAAACCGTGGGCGGCAACGCCTCTCTTCTGCTCAATGTTTCGCCCAATCAAAACGGCGTGATCCCACTGATTGATACGCTCACCTTAAAAGCTTTTGGCGACCGTATCCGCAGGGAATTTTCCAACTCCGCCGTGCAGAGCTTTTCTGTTGGGAGCAACGAAGGCATGCGGTCAATCGAAGCATTAAACGCAATGCTGGCAGAAGATACCGCAAGCTATTCGTTTGGGGATGACGAATATATCCTGGACTGCAAGCTGGATGGGATGCAGCAGGTCAGCAGCGTTGTGCTGCGGGAGGATCTGCGTTTCAGCGAGCGGGTAGAGGATTTCGATGTGTATCTCCGCACCGCCAAGGGCTTTGTCCACGCCGGGGAGGGCACAGTGATCGGCAACCGCAAAATTCTTCGCCTTCCGCTGACGCTGCCCAAAACAGACTGCGTGCGCATCGTGATCCGCCAATCCCGTGGCAATCCGGTGCTGCGCAGCGCAGAAGTTTTCGTCCACTGAACACCGGTTCCTGTTTGATTCATTGAAACGATTTCAAATTGCAGAGTCTGTTGCGAAATAGGAAACATTTCGCAGCAGGCTCTTTTTTAAGTTCTATTTGGGTTGCACTGCTATACTTTCCAAGTGACAAAGGGTGATTCCCTTGGTTGGAAATGAATATCCGTATCATGAATCAGCAGGAGGAATATTGCCATGAAAAAATATCTGGCGGTTCTAATCGCATCATTGCTTATCATCCTCGCCGGCTGCGGCCCCGAGAACGGCACTGCCGAGCAGACGACAAAGGCTGCGTCCCTCAATGCCATCTCGGCTGACGAGATTGACACTACGGTCGGCAAATCGGATCAGGATGCAGCCTATGATGAGAGCAGCGCAACCAAAATTACGCTTACGGGCGCCTCCGCCTCCATCTCCGGGAACGGAGCTTCCCAAAAAGACGGGGTTGTCACCATCCAGCAAGAGGGCACTTATCTGGTAAGCGGCACGCTGGAGAATGGGCAATTGGTCGTTGACGCAGCCGATACCGAAAAAGTGCAGATTGTGCTCCAGAATGTATCTATTGATTGCTCCGACCATGCTGCATTGTTCATCAAGCAGGCAGACAAGGTGTTTCTCACGTTAGCGGAGGGCACGGAAAACACGCTTAGCAGCGGCAGCTCCTACGCCCTCGGCGATGACGACAGCAACGTGGACGGCGTCATTTTCAGCCGAGCAGACCTGACGATGAATGGAAGCGGCAGTTTGGCCGTCAACGCAGCATACAAACACGCTGTTGTCTCCAAGGATGATCTCGTCGTCACCGGAGGTCAGTATGCCATCAAGGCAGAAAACGGCGGCGGCCTATACGGCAAAGACTGTGTCAAAATCACCGGAGGTGCGTTTACTATCGCAACCGGTACAGACGCCATTCAGGCCAACAATGCGGAAAAAGCCGATCAAGGGTATGTTTATATCTCCGGCGGTACGTTCGACCTCACAGCCGGCACAGATGCCGTTCAGGCGGAAACCGTGCTGCGCATCGACGGCGGCACGTTCCAGATCACCAGCGGCGGCGGCAGTGCAAACGCCAGCATCGACAAATCCGGAAAGGATTCGCCCGGCTGGGGTATGTGGGGGCCTCAGAGCGAGCAGAATCCCTCACAGGATGCAGAATCCACCGACACATCCGACAGCGCAAAAGGGCTGAAAGCAGGCGCATCTCTTTCACTGCGCGGCGGCACATTCAGCATTAACTCCTCTGACGATTCCATCCATTCTAATGGCACGGTAACGATTACCGGCGGCACGCTCTCCCTGAAATCCGGCGACGACGGCGTTCATGCCGGCGACGCGCTCCTGATTGAGGAGGGAACGATCAAGATTAGCCAGAGCTATGAAGGGCTTGAGGGACTAAGCGTTACCATCGCAGGGGGGAACATTCAGCTTACCGCCAGCGACGACGGGATCAACTCCGCCGGCGGCAGCGACACGGCAAAACAGGGCCGGCCCGGGCAAAACCAATTCATCGTCAGCGAAGATTCCGAGATCTTCATTAAAATCACCGGCGGCACGATCAACGTGGATGCAGGCGGTGACGGTCTGGATTCCAACGGGAACCTGTTTGTGGAGGGCGGCACGATCTATATCACCAGCTCCGCAGATAACGGCAACGGAGCGCTCGATTATGAAGGCGCCGCCACCATTACTGGAGGCACCATCGTCGCTGCAGGCATGAGCGGCATGGCGCAGGGCTTTTCCGACTCCTCCACACAATATTCCATTTTAAATAATTTCAGCGCTTCTCTCTCCTCTGGCGACGCCATTGTCCTGAAGGACTCCGGCGGCAAAGTTCTCGCATCCTACACGCCCGCAAAAGCCTATAACAGCGTCGTCGTCAGCAGCCCGGATCTGAAAAAGGGGGAAACATATACCCTTTCAGCCGGCAGCCAATCTGAAAGCCTGACGCTTTCCTCCGTTGTGACTTCCAACGGCTCTGGCGGCATTAGCGGGCCCATAGGCGGCAGAGGACGGCAGCAGCCAGGCGGCAAAGATGCATAATTCAACGAATGCACATCAAGGGGGGCAATGCGGATTTGCATTGCCCCCCTTGATGGATTCGCCAAAAACACAGCGGCGAGCCTTACTTGCCCTTCCGCTTCCGGTACAACGACCGCCCTGCGGTGAAAATACCGCCCAACCCAACGATACATCCAACCGCCAGCAACACATACGGCCCACCGATATTCAGATAATTGCCCAGCATACAATCCCGCCACGAAGTGGAGGGATCGTGCCCTACCACGTCCCGATAATACACAAGGTGGCTGCGATAGGCTTGCGGCGCACTTTCCTGCAATTCAATCACGCGCATTGCGCGCTCTCCGCCGTTGCCGTAGGAGTTAAAGCCGCAGCCGGGGGCGTAGCCGAGATCAATTCCCTTGTAGTTCCCCACATATTCATTCTTATGGTCATGGGCGAAATAGGCGCCGATCACATCCCCGCAGGCCAGCCATGCATCAAATTCCCCATTGCCATTATCTGAGGCGCGTGGACCTTCTAGCAACCGCGTGCCCTGAATCCTGCTTTCCTCTACGGCACAGGCAGGATCGGGCAGCCAATACTGCCCCTTTTTACTGCTCCATCCCTTCACTGCACCCTGTGTGCCCTTTTCTACCGCGCGGAAGGTTTGGTAGATTTCCGGAACCGCAACATGCTGAAACGCCAGCGCGGGGATTGGCACCCCGCCGTTTTCCGCCGTCAATCGTTTGCTCTCCTCCACATACCAGGCAATCTGATCTGGCGCGGGAGAGGAGTAGGAAACAAGGCTTTCGCCTTCCCCCGAATCAAAAAACCAGAGTTGAAAGGCCGCTTTCTCACCCTTGGCGCGCAGAATTGGCAATCGATAGGTTCCGCAGCCAGTCAGCGCCGGGCCATCATCCACTGCCAGGCAGCCGGGGTAGGACTGATAGATTTTTATCTGCTCTTCCAGCGTCAGCGGAGAAGCCGGGTCGTGATTGCCAAAAACCAGGGCAAAGGGAATCCTCCGCTGCGCAATGGGGCCGACGATGTTTCCAATCGCCTTTTCCGCCTTCTCCTGCGCATGGATACGCGCGCCAAACCATGAGCCCGCGATATTGTCGCCCATCAGGATGACCAGATCCGGCTTCACCTCATCCAGAGACGCTTCAATCAATTCGACGGTATCGGGCTTCGTCCGGTTCGTATCCTGTGCGTCGGCCAGCAGCATAATGGTAAAACTGCCATCCTCCCGAAAACGAAGTTCCCCCTCTGGGGCCTTCTCCTTTGCAAACGCCGGCGCCATACTCGTTGCGACAACAGCCGCCGCAAGCAGCACCGCCGCAGCTTTGTTTCTCCATCCACGCATTCGTTCCCCCTCCATTCAATTGAAAGTGCTATCCTACCATAATCTTGCCCTCCGGCAGCACCTCGCCGCCGCCGCCTTCCCCACGGATCGTCAGTGCGAGCGCAAAGGAAATCGGGCCAATCCGGCCGATAAACATTGTCAGAATCGTCGCGATCTGCGCAGCGATCCCAAATTTCATGGTAACGCCGGCCGTCATTCCAACCGTACCGAAAGCAGAAGCCGCTTCAAAAATGCCATCTACACCGGACAGGTTTGGCAGAGTAATCAGGATGACAGCCGCATTCATCACAACCGCTGCAAAGCCCAGCGCGGCAATCGTCATGGATTTATAGACCGTCCGTTTAGGCACCCTTCTGCCGAGCACAACCGTATCATCCCGCCCTCGGATAACAGATACCACGGTCATCATCAGCACAAGGAAGGTGGTCACCTTGATGCCGCCCGCGCAGGAACCGCTGCCGGCCCCAATCACCATCAGAAAGATCATCATCACCTTGGAAAAATCGTACATCTTGCTCAGATCGATACTGGCAAAGCCTGCCGTACGCGCCGATACAGATTGAAAAAGCGCCGCATTGAGCTTTTGAAACAAAGGCAGTGCACCTAGCGTGTTGGGATTGTCAAATTCCACCACCAAAAACACCAAAAAGCCGCCCGCGATCAGTGCGGCGCTCATCAGCAGCATGGCCTTGGTGTGCAGCATCAAGTGGCGATGCCTGCGCCAGGAGAACAGATCCTGAAACACCATGAAGCCAATGCCGCCCAAAAAGATCAGCGCCATCACTGTATAGAGAACGATTACATCCCCATTATAATGGATGAGCGAGCCAAACGGCGTTTCATTTCCAAGAATGTCGAAGCCTGCGTTGCAGTAAGCTGATACCGAAGTAAAAATGGCCACCCATACGCCATGCGCCCCATACTTCGGCACAAATCGAAGCGAAAGCAGGATCGCCCCGATCGATTCAATCAGCAACGTCGTCGCCACAATGATTTGCAAAAGGGAGCGAATATTGTGAAAGGAGCCTGCGTTTGTATTTTCCTGCGCCAAACGCAGCGTGCGCAGGCCGAGCTTTTTGCGCAAGGAAAACATGAAAAAATTTGTGAGCGTCAGTAAGCCGATGCCGCCGATTTCGATCATCGTCAACAGCACCGCCTGACCAAAAAAAGTGAACTGCGTATATGGGTCTACCAGAGTCAATCCCGTCACACAGGTGGCGGAGGTGGCGGTAAACAAAGCCGTCAGCGGATGCAGCATCTCCCCATTTTTTGAGGAAACCGGCAACATCAGCAGCACCGTTCCTACGAGGATCACACCCAAAAAACTCGCTGCAATCACCCGGGCAGGTGAAAATGGCCTTACCGGCCGCCGTTCTCTTTCCCGTTTCAAACAAACACCTTCCTAAAAATATGCGGAACGCTTGTGCCGCGCCCACTCCCTCTGAGGATTCCTTTATCAGAATGCTTCCTCATCCTAATACAGAATGATTAAAAAGGCAAGGGATTCACGGTTTTTTCTGCCTGTGTTCTTTTGGGACGCCTTCAAGTATGCGATTTTCACCAAAAGTGAGCCATGGCACGGCGCCTTTTTCTCACTTTCCAAAATAAAACCTCTGCTTTGAAACTTGCGGAAAAAGAAGGATTTGAGTATAATAGGGTTTAGTTCTGTTCCAGTGTTGGAACCGATCCCAATGGATGTTAACATCGAAAGGAGTTACGGATTATGAACTATTCCCGCGAAGTGGAAAACATGTGCACGGTCGCCAAAGGCCCTCATCACGGTCCCGCTCCCATTCCCGAAGAGGGCAAATGGGTTAAGTCCTATGAGATTAAGGATATTTCCGGTTTCTCACACGGCATCGGCTGGTGCGCACCCCAGCAGGGCGCCTGCAAGCTCACATTAAACGTTAAGAACGGTATTGTTGAGGAGGCGCTCGTTGAAACGCTAGGCTGCTCCGGCATGACCCACTCCGCAGCTATGGCTGCTGAAATCCTCCCCGGCAAAACGCTTCTTGAGTGCCTGAACACCGACCTTGTCTGCGACGCAATCAACGTTGCAATGCGCGAAATCTTTAAGCAGTTGGCTTACGGCCGCAGCCAGTCCGCTTTCTCCGAGGGCGGCCTTGTTGTCGGCGCAAGCCTTGAGGATCTTGGCAAGGGCCTTCGCTCTCAGGTTGGCACAATGTTCAGCACCAAGGCGAAGGGCGTTCGTTACATGGAAATGGCTGAGGGCTACATCACCCGCATGGCGCTTGATGATGACGATCAGGTGATCGGTTACGAGTTCGTAAAGCTCGGCAAAATGCTGGAGGATATCCGTCACGGCGTTTCCGCTGACGAAGCGCTCAAGAACAACACCGGCAGCTACGGCCGTTTCAATGAAGCGAAGAAGTATATCGACCCGCGTGAAGAATAATAAGACTGTATAAAGGAGGACAATTCACTATGGCTAACGATGTAAAATTCGAAGGCAAAGAGAGAAGAATGGCCAAAATCGAGAAGTGTCTTGCAGAGTATGGTCTTGCAAGCCTTGAGGAAGCCCGCGATCTCTGCCTTTCCAAGGGCATCAATGTGGAAGAAATCGTAAAGGGCGTTCAGCCCATTGCTTTTGAAAACGCCGTTTGGGCTTATACGCTTGGCGTTGCCATTGCGCTGAAAACCGGCGTGAAGGCGGCAAGCGAGGCCGCCGCCACCATCGGCAAAGGCTTGCAGGCATTCTGCATCCCCGGCTCTGTTGCAGAGCAGCGCAATGTTGGCCTTGGCCATGGCAATCTTGGCGCAATGCTCTTAAAGGACGAAACAAAGTGCTTTGCTTTCCTTGCCGGCCATGAGTCTTTCGCAGCCGCTGAAGGCGCAATCGGCATCGCGCGTACGGCAAACAAGGTTCGCAAAGAGCCCCTTCGCGTTATCCTCAACGGCCTCGGCAAGGATGCCGCCATGATCATTTCCCGCATCAACGGCTTCACTTATGTGAAGACGGAGTATGACTTCTACACCGGCGAGCTCAACGTAATCAGCGAAACACCTTACTCCGACGGTGAGAAGGCAAAGGTGAAGTGCTACGGCGCGAACGACGTTCTCGAAGGCGTTGCAATCATGAAGGCTGAGGGCGTTGACGTTTCCATCACCGGCAACTCCACCAACCCCACCCGGTTCCAGCATCCTGTGGCCGGTACCTATAAGAAGGAGTGCATCGAGCAGGGCAAGAAGTACTTCTCCGTGGCCTCCGGCGGCGGCACCGGCCGTACCCTGCACCCGGACAACATGGGCGCCGGTCCCGCCAGCTACGGCATGACCGATACCATGGGCCGGATGCACTCTGACGCCCAGTTTGCCGGTTCCAGCTCCGTCCCCGCTCATGTGGAAATGATGGGCTTTTTGGGCATGGGCAACAACCCCATGGTCGGTGCTACCGTGGCTGTGGCCGTGGCGGTGGAGGAGAGCCTGAAGGGCTAAGGCTATGCTGCTGAACTGCGTATTCGTTGGTTTGGGCGGCGCAGCCGGTTCCATCTGCCGCTATCTGCTGGGGCTGCTGCCCCTGAAACCGGCCAGCGGCTTTCCGGCTATTACCCTGTGCATCAATATCGCAGGTGCCTTTGCGCTGGGCCTAATCGGGGCGCTGGCGGGGAAGTATGCCAAGCTGAACCCGCAGCTGCTTTTGTTCCTTCGGGTGGGGGTGTGCGGCGGCTTCACCACCTTCTCTACCTTTTCCGTGGAGACGGCAGGTCTGCTGCAAAGCGGAAAGACCGGCGTTGCGATGCTGTATACGGCGCTGAGCCTGCTGTTGGGCGTGACGGCGGTGCTGCTGGGGCAGCGGTTGGTGCGGTAAAGCGGCAAAGAAGAGACATATAAAAATGGCTCCTGACAAGCTGTCAGGAGCCATTTTTTGTTATTACGGGATGCCCGTTTCATTTCGATTATCTTCCGGCAAAGGACTGCACACCGCTGCTGATGAACTGCCCGGCGAAGCGGGCTATTTCCTCCGGGGATTCCCTGGTGCCGTCCTGAAGCCAGCGCAGGGCCAGCATCAGATTTCCCGGCACGATGAAGGCGCAGAAGTAGTGGATCTTCTCCCGGTCGCCGGGACATAGCAGGGACAGATACGCCTCGATGAAGTCATCCCGTAGGATGCGGCAGATGCGCTCTGTATAGGCCCGGTCACCATAGCCCCCCAGCAGCACCTTGCACAGGTCAGCGTTCTCCTGAATGAAGGCGTAGAGGTCCGTCAGGAAGGGGTAGCCGCCGGTCATGGAGTCCCTGGGATCGTGCCGCCGACAGAGCTCTGACAGACGCTCCGCCATCTCATCCTCCAGATGCAGCAGCAGGTCGTTGACGTCCTTATAGTGGATATAGAAGGTGCTGCGGTTGATATCCGCCTGCTCCGCCAGCTCCCGGACCGAGATGCTCTTGGCGCTCTTCTGGGTCATCAGATGCATCAGCGCCAGCCGCAGCTGCTTCTTGGTCTTTTTTACCCGTCTGTCAATGGTCGTGCCATGCATAGTCAACACCTCCGCATGCTGTATAGTAAACTGACCTTATTCTACCATATTCGTCCCTGAATAATCAACATTTTGTTGGATAAAAGACAGAAAAATTTACATCTTCTTAAACCATATCCCTTCTAATGGGCCGTCCCGCCGCATATGCTGGGAGCAAAAGCTGATAGGATTCGGAGGAGAAGCATATGAATCGTTCCACATCCATGTATCAGGATATGGCATCCCGCACCGGCAGCAGCATCTATATCGGCGTGGTGGGGCCGGTCCGCACAGGAAAATCCACCTTCATCAAACGGTTTATGGAGACGCAGGTGCTGCCTAATATTGAAAACGACTACCGACGGGAGCGGGCCAGAGACGAGTTGCCCCAGAGCGGCTCCGGCCGCACCATTATGACCGCCGAGCCAAAGTTCGTACCGGAGGAGGCCGCAGAGGTGCGTCTGCCGGACGGCACCTCCTTCTCCGTGCGGCTCATCGACTGCGTGGGTTACATGGTGGAGGGGGCTATGGGCCACGAGGAGAACGACAAGCCCCGCATGGTCAAAAGCCCGTGGTTCGACCACGAGGTGCCCTTCGACCTTGCCGCCGAGACCGGCACCCGCAAGGTGATCTGCGAACATTCCACCATCGGCATCGTGGTCACCACCGACGGCAGCGTCACGGACATTCCCCGCAGCGACTATCTGGAGGCGGAGGAGCGGGTCATCCGGGAGCTGCAGGAGCTGGGGAAGCCCTTTGTGGTGCTGGTGAACTCCCTGCATCCGGAGGAAGCCCGTCCGCTGGCGGAGGAATTGCAGCAGAAATACGGTGTGCGGTGTCTTGCGGTGAACTGTCTGGAGCTGGGGGAAGGGGACCTGCAGGAGATTTTGCGGAGTCTACTGTATGAGTTCCCGGTGCAGGAATTGCAGCTGTTTTTCCCGGAATGGGTGGAGGCTCTGCCGCCGGAGCATCCCATCCCAGCGGGCCTTTATCATGCGGTGGGGCAGGAGGCCAGGCGGCTGGAGCACGTCCGGCAGCTGGAGGGCTGCATGGCGGCGCTGGAGCAGTCGGAGCAGATCCGATCCGTGATGCTGCGGCAGATGGATCTGGGGACCGGCGTGGGGCAGGTGGAGGTGCAGCTGCCCAGAAGCCTGTTCTACGATACGGTGAACCAGCAGACGGGGCTGAGCATCACCGACGACGGCGATCTGATGGAGCAGCTGGTGACGTTGGCGGGCCTGCGAAAGGAGTATGACCGGGTGGCGCAAGCGGTGTCCAGCGCCCGAGCCACCGGCTATGGCGTGGTGATGCCGTCGGTGGAGGAGTTGGAACTGGAGGACCCGGAGATCGTGCGGCAGGGGGGACGGTACGGCGTGCGGATGAAGGCCAGTGCTCCGTCTATCCATATGCTGCGGGCGGATGTGAGCACCACGGTGTCTCCCATTGTGGGGAACGAGAAGCAGTCGCAGGACATGGTAAACTATCTCCTACAGGAGTTCGAGGGGGAGCCGGGGAAGCTGTGGGAGTCCAACATCTTTGGCCGCAGCTTCCACGAGATCGTGGGGGAGGATTTGCAGGCGAAGCTAAAGCGGATGCCGGAGGATTCTCAGAAAAAGCTGCGGGAGGCGCTGGAACGCATCCTCAACGAGGGAAGCGGCGGTCTGATCTGCATCATTTTGTGAGGGGACGCATCCATAACGAAGAGAGGCAAGGCCGATGGCCTTGCCTCTCTTCGTTATGGTATCCTTACTTGCGGAGAATCAGCAGATAGTCCTCGCCCTGCGGGGCGGAGGTGATTTGGTAGCCGTTGTTTCCGGCGAAGCGGGTGATGTTGTCCACGGCGCAGGGATCGTC
>OHGZ01001317.1_pt1 | contig 11992 bp, 10 predicted proteins | sample 1567851 | NCBI WGS metagenome assembly OHGZ01 (sample SAMEA3879563, study PRJEB24766) | human gut metagenome | biome: human-associated habitat; feature: feces | place: USA | collected 1985/1987 | reverse complement strand
CTTCCTCGTAGAAGAGGGGTGTGATGAGCTGCAGGGCTATTATTATTACAAGCCGATGAGTCAGAACGCTTTTGAAAAGCTGCTGGAAAACATAGTTTGAATCATCCGAAAATCAGGCGGATAAAATTATCTATACGGAATCACTGATTTGGTGAAATAATATACTATGCCTTCAAAACAATGTAAAGTAAAATATAAGGACAGTTAAGTACGATACTGTCCTTATATTTTATTCTTCGATATTACTTAATACTCTATCTGCTGGACTTCCTCTCCATTGTCTTCCCATGTATCAGAGTTATCCAGAGAACCATCTGTGCTGTCACTGGAACCGTCATCGCTGGGATAATCAATCTGATCGGAAGAATCATCCCCTGTCTCGTCAGATGATGTCTGATCACTGCTTCCATCATCAGAAGATCCATCTCCTGTATCATCCAGAGAACTGTCCTGCGTCGTATCAGTATTGTAAGAAGAGTCATCGTAAGAAGTATCATTATAACTGTTGTCATAATCAGAATCATCATAGTTACTTTCCTGAGTGTAAATGGTAAATCCATCCTCTTCAGCCTGAGCCTCTGCCTGTGCCTGAGCCTCAGCAGCAGTCTCCGGAGCTTCCGTAAAGTTTGTAACAGCTTTTGACACTGTATTACCGGTAGGTGCCACAGCAGAAACCGCAAACATCGCGCCACAAAGCAGGATTGCAGTTCCGGCAATCTGAATTTCATCTATATGTCTCATAGTTTATATTCTCCTTGCTTATCTATGTTTGTTTCTTTCTATTTCTATGCATATCCAGATTATTTACAGCAATATTATATACCTTAAGTAGATTTTTTTGTAGAGTAAATTTTAAGTTACTGTTCACACACCACTATCCTGAGATATACAAGCCAAAATTGAAAAAAAACTGGATTCTGTCTGAAAAATCTGTTATTATAAGAATCGTATGAATATAATTTCAACTATAATACAGTTTATCTAATTATTTTCTTTCCTGTATGATATCAGGGTAAAAAATCCCCATAAAATTGAAATTATAAATTTAAAAACAGAGGTGTCATTTATGAGCTGGTATAATGAGGCAATTTTCTATCACATCTATCCACTGGGTTTAACCGGTGCGCCGAAGCACAATGACTACAGTGCTCCTGTTTCCCGTCTGAACACATTACTTCCATGGATCGACCACATCAGAGAAATCGGATGTACAGCATTATACATCGGACCTTTATTCGAGAGTGTAGGACATGGCTATGAAACCACAGATTACAAAAAGCTGGATTCCCGTCTCGGAACCAACGAAGACCTTAAAAACTTCGTGGCAGCCTGTCATGAAAAAGAGATCAAAGTTATTTTCGATGGTGTATTCAATCACACAGGCCGTGATTTCTTTGCATTTAAAGATATTCAGCAAAACCGCGAACATTCCAGATATCTCAACTGGTACTGCAATGTGAACTTCGGAGGGAATACGGAATACAATGACGGCTTCTCCTACGAAAACTGGGGTGGATACAACCTTCTGGTAAAATTAAACCAAAGAAACCCGGAAGTACAGAATTACATCTGTGATGTGATCCGTTTCTGGGTATCAGAATTTGATGTAGATGGAATCCGTCTGGATGCGGCAGATGTCCTTGATTTTGATTTCATGCGTGCCCTGCGCCGTACAGCAGCAGAAGTAAAGGAAGATTTCTGGCTTATGGGCGAAGTGATCCATGGTGATTACAGCAGATGGGTAAATGGAGAAACGCTCCACAGTGTAACAAACTATGCCCTGCATAAAGCACTCTACAGCGGACATAACGATCACAACTATTTCGAGATCGCACATACTGTAAAATATCTCCAGAATATGGGAAATCTTGATCTCTACAACTTTGTGGACAACCATGATGTAGAACGTATTTATACCAAGCTTTCAAATAAAGCACATTTTGCACCTGTTCATGTCTTACTCTATACACTTCCAGGTGTACCAAGTATCTATTACGGTTCTGAGTTCGGTATTGAAGGAAAGAAAGAGAAATTCTCCGATGACAGCCTCAGACCGGCTCTGGATATCAAAGACTATGCAGATGCAGTACAGAAGAATCCATGTACAGCCCTGATCGCAGCTCTTGGAAAGATACGACAGCATACACCTGCATTAAGCTACGGAAGTTACGCCGAACTTCAGCTTACCAACCGCCAGTTTGCATTTGCCCGTGACCTTGACGGAATACGTGTGATCGTTACCGTAAATAACGATGATAATGCAGCAGATATGAGCCTTCCGGCAGGAAACTGCGCAGAATATATTGGAACCCTCACAGGTCGTAAAGTACCTGTTCAGGATGGACGTATCAATGTAGCAGTAGCCGCAAACAGCGGTGAAATCTGGGTTCCGGCGGGTGAAATGCCAGAATATATACCGGTAAAAACAGAAACTGCAGATATCGAAAAAGTACAGGAAGAAACAGAAGAAACAACTTCCGCACAGACTGAGTCTCCTGCACAGAAAACAATAACCGCAGCAGCAAAAGCAGAAGATATTCAGCCTGAAAAAACTGCCGATACTTCAGCCACATCAGCAGAGAGCAGTTTTCCGGAAAATAAGGAGGTCGCTGCTGAACCAGCAAAAACAGTGATTGCAGACCTGAATAAATCCCCGGAAGACATGAATGTAGATGAATTACAGCAGGCAATCCTTGCAAAAATGGCAGGCAATGGTCCTGTCACAGACCAGATGAAGAAAACAGTATATGATAATATCTGGCATGATTCTCTGGTAAACTGGCTCAAGAGCTTCCACTGATCAGATTATTGTCAGTATTTTTCATCTTTTCTTCCAGTAATAAAAGACGAAATTTCTTTATAACAATTTTTTTGTCGTTGACTAAATATTTTTTTGATGGTAAGATATGGATACAGGTTATTGAACAAGGGTAGCTGTTTGGAATCTTGCAATGTAAAGATTGGTTAAACAGCTGCAGACAATCAATCACACTAAATCGTACGGGAGGAATTCATTCATGAAAACACTTGAAACAAAAAAAGCACCAGCAGCAATTGGACCATATTCTCAGGCAAAAATGACAGGAAACTTCTTATTTGCATCCGGTCAGATTCCGGTAGACCCGGCTACAGGTGAAGTTGCAGGCGATAAAATCGAAACACAGGCAGAGCAGTCCTGCAAGAACGTAGGAGCAATTCTTGAAGAAGCCGGACTTACATTTGACAATGTTATCAAGACTACATGCTTCCTTGCTGATATGGCAGATTTCGCTGCATTCAACGCTGTGTATGAGAAATACTTCACAAGCAAACCGGCCCGCTCCTGCGTTGCTGTAAAACAGCTTCCGAAGAACGTACTCTGCGAAGTGGAAGCTATCGCTGTAGCTGAGTAATTCAGCTAAACCACAATATAATAGATATTTCAAAACAATTTCTGAATCTGATTCAGATGGGGAAAACAGCCAGGGAAAAATCCACCTGGCTGTTTTTGGTTTTCAGGCTACCTGCAATTGCTGATATTTGCTATAATAGTATAAAAGAATTCCGGCAAAATGAAAGGTAAAAGTTATGAGATCAATATCCATATATGCACTTACGAGAAATCAGAATACAGATTCTCTGTCAAAACTGGAACGTCAGTTATCCGGTCGGGAATATTTCCTCAAAATACGGGAATGGGAACTTCAGAGTATGAAAGCACTGGTACGCCAGTTAGAATCGCATATGACTAAAGTCTGTTCCCTGCGCTTTTTCTATTCCTACCAGATTCCAAAACTCGGGAAAGAATTTGATCTTCTCCAGATCAAAGACGACCAGATCATAAATATTGAACTGAAAAGCGGAGCTGTATCTGAGGAGGCAATTCGTAAACAGCTTATGCAGAACCGTTATTATCTTTCCGTTCTCGGACGCTCCATACAGTCTTATACGTATATCAGCAGTCAGAATCGCCTTGTCAGGCTTACCAATCATGATCATATTGCAGAAGCCGACTGGACAGAACTGTGCGGATCACTGCAAAAGGAGAGCAGTGATTATCAGGGGAATATTGACGATCTGTTTCAGGCCGAACTATATCTGATTTCCCCCATCACAGAACCGGCCCGTTTTCTGAAAAAAGAATACTTCCTGACCTCCCAGCAGCGGGATATCCAGTGCCAGATCTTAAAGAAACTCCGTATCAGCCGGTTCGGATATTTCTGTTTTACCGGACTTCCCGGAACAGGAAAAACATTGCTTCTCTATGATATCGCCATGAAACTGTCCAGGCGTCAGCAGATATGCATGATTCACTGCGGCAATGCCGGAAAAGAATGGAAAATACTGCATAAACGTTTACAACGTATTGCTTTTCTTTCGGACAATCAGCTGACCGAAAATACAGAGCTGAAACATTACAGTGTAGTTCTGGTAGACGAAGCACATTTGCTTTCTTCAGAAAAACTGCAGATTCTGTTAACGCAATCGGAGGGGGAGTTTCCTGTAATATTTTCCAGCGATTCCGAAGATGCCATATGTCCTGAAGAATTAGGGGTAAATACATTAAAACTCATAGAAAACCTGCCGGAAATCCAGATGTTTCACTTAACCAACCGCATCCGTACCAATGCGGAACTTTCCTCATTTATCCAGAATATGATACACCTTACAGACAGAAAAACCTCCAAACCCTATCCGCATGTTTCTGTTGTATATGCAAATAATGAAGAGGAGACTGCTGCCTTACTGGAAGATTATATACATCAGGGTTATGAATATGAGATTACTGCCGTGAGAGACATAAAACGTCTTGTTATCATATTGGACGAACGATATTACTATGATCAGAACAGATATCTGCGTTCAAAACATTTCAAAGAAGGCAGGTCTGATGTCCGTAATTTATTTCACCAGCTGAATCAGGCCAAAGAGGAACTTTCTATAATCGTCAGAGAAAATACATATGTATACGAAACATTACTCACGCTTTTACAGCCTGATACTGTCAGATAAAAACTGCAAACTATCCGACTCTCCCTTGAAATCCCCCACCATTCCGTATATAATAGGAATATTGTGGGGGATTTTCCCTGCTTAACACAATGTTGATACAATAACCTCTGAAAGGAATACTATGAGAACTCTAGCTTTAAGCGATGAAATTTTAATGAAAGTTGACAAGGCTGCCCGTTACATCGGTGGTGAAGTCAACTCTGTAATGAAAGATAAGAATGACGTAGAGATCCGCTTTGCCATGTGCTTTCCGGATGTTTATGAAATCGGTATGTCCAATCTGGGCATGATGATCCTCTACAACATGTTCAATGAACGTGAGGATGTCTGGTGTGAGCGTGTCTTTTCTCCGTGGATGGATCTGGATAAAATTATGCGTGAGGAACATATTCCTCTCTTTGCCCTGGAATCCCAGGAGCCTGTAAAGGAGTTTGATTTCCTTGGTATTACCCTTGGATATGAGATGTGCTATACCAATGTGCTTCAGGTACTTGACCTGAGCCATGTTTCACTTCTGGCAAAGGATCGTAAGGAAGATGACCCTATCGTCATCGGTGGCGGTGCATGTGCATATAATCCGGAACCGATCGCAGAATTTTTTGATATGTTTTATATTGGCGAGGGTGAGACTGTCTATGATGCTTTGTTTGATGCATATAAGGCAAACAAGGCAGCAGGCGGCTCCAGAGCAGACTTCCTGTTTGCAGCTTCCCAGATTCCCGGAATTTATGTTCCCTCTTTATACAATGTAACCTACAAAGAAGACGGCACCATTGCTTCCTTTACACCTGCAAAAGAGGGCGTACCTGAGAAAGTCTGTAAACAGCTGATCACCGATGTCACTAAAGACTACCGCGCGATCAAAGCTCCTGTAGTTCCATTTATTAAAGCTACTCAGGATCGTGTTACCCTGGAGATCCAGCGTGGCTGTATCCGCGGATGCCGTTTCTGTCAGGCAGGTATGATCTACCGTCCTACCAGAGAGCGCAATGTGGAGGATTTAAAGGCAAGTGCCAGAGAAATGCTTCAGAATACAGGACATGAGGAGATTTCCTTAAGTTCTCTAAGCTCCAGTGATTATTCTGAGCTGAAGGAACTGGTAAACTTCCTGATCGAAGAATTTCATGGCAATGCTGTCAATATCTCTCTGCCATCCCTGCGTATCGATGCTTTTGCCCTGGATGTTATGAGCAAGGTACAGGATGTAAAGAAGAGCAGCCTTACTTTCGCACCGGAAGCAGGCTCCCAGCGTCTGCGTAATGTTATCAACAAAGGTCTGACAGAAGAGAATATTCTTCATGGTGCAGGTGAAGCATTTAAAGGTGGATGGAATCAGGTAAAGCTTTACTTCATGCTCGGACTTCCAACTGAAACAGAAGATGATATGAAAGGTATTGCTCATCTTGCTCAGAAAATTGCAGAAACTTATTATGAAGAAGTGCCGAAAGAAAAACGTAATGGCAAGGTTCAGGTCAATGTAAGTACCTCTTTCTTTGTACCGAAACCATTTACCCCATTCCAGTGGGCAGGTATGTACAGAGAGGAAGATTTCGTGGAGAAAGCAAAGGTCGTAAAAAGCGAGATCCGCGCACAGTTAAACCAGAGAAGTATCCGCTACAGCTGGCATGAGCCGGATGTAACGATTCTTGAAGGTTTCCTTGCAAGAGGTGACCGCCGTTGTTCAAAAGTTATCCTCAGAGCATATGAAAAAGGTGCGATCTACGATGCATGGTCAGAGAGTTTTGACTATAATATATGGAAAGAATCTTTTGCGGAAACCAACACAGATATTGATTTCTATACTCTCAGAGAACGTTCCACAGATGAGATCCTTCCGTGGGATTTCATTGATGCAGGAGTGACCAAGAAGTTCCTGATCCACGAATGGGAACAGGCAAAGAAAGAAACCGTAACACCAAACTGCCGTCAGAAATGTTCCGGCTGTGGTGCTATGCGTTATGGCGGAGGTGTATGTTATGAAGGTAAGAATTAAATTCAGCAAAGAGGGTCCTGTGAAATTTGTGGGACATCTGGATACCATGCGTTATTTTCAGAAGGCTATCCGCAGAGCCAATCTTCCGGTTGCTTTTTCCGGTGGATACAGTCCGCATATGATCATGTCTTTTGCCGCACCATTAGGAGTTGGTACGGAAAGTCTGGGAGAGTACTTCGATCTGGAGCTGGCAGAGACAGTTCCTACTTCAGAGATCACAAGACGTCTGGATGCAGTGATGGTAGAAGGGGTACATGTACTCAGTACCCGTCAGGTTGAGGACGGAAAGGCGGGTAAGGCAATGTCACTGGTGGCAGCAGCCGATTATTATGTAGAATTTCGTCCGGGAAAAGAGCCTGAAATTTCCTGGAAAGATAAAATCAGTGATTTCCTGGCGCAGCCGGAGATCACAGTAATGAAAAAGACCAAACGAAGCGAAAAGGAAATTGATATTCGCCCGTTTATCTATAAGATGGAACTTCAGGGAGACAAGATCTTTATGATGCTTGCTTCCGCAAGTGCCAATTACACAAAACCGGAACTGGTAACAGATACATTCTTTTCATGGCTTGACATAGAACTTCCGGAATTTGCTTATTCCATCAAACGTCTGGAAGTATACGCAGATAAAGGAACAGAGGAAGAACATAAATTTGTAACTCTGGAAGCACTGGGTGAAGAAGTTGAGTAAACTGATTATTACCCAAATGAATATCCGGCAGATTCCCTGCTATGTATGTGCGTATGAAGAAGACGGTAAAGTAATGGAACTGCGCTTCGAACCTGTTGGGGAGAAATCTTCTCTTGGAAATATTTATGTTGGACAGATAGAGAATATAGCTGCCAATATCGGTGCTGCATTCGTACAGATTTCTGCCGGGGAAAAATGCTACCTGCAGCTTTCCGATGCTCCAAATGCGATTTATGCTTCTGTAAAAAAAGGTGACCGCCCATTAAAGGCAGGAGATGAAATCCTTGTGCAGATCAGCCGGGAAGCAATGAAGGGAAAACTACCGGCTGTAACCACGAATCTGAATTTTACAGGCAAATATCTGGTTCTTACAACCGGCGATAAGAAATTTGGTCTGTCTTCCAAACTTTCCAATGATGACAGAAGCCGTATCAGTAAGTGGATGGAAGCAGAAGTTAACCGTCCGGATAAAGAGTTTGGTATCATCGTTCGTACAAATGCAGCAGATGCATCAAAAGAAGAAATACTGAAAGAACTGGAATACCTGAAGGGCCTGTATCATAAGGCTGCTGTAGACGGAAGATCCCGTACCTGTTTCAGCTGCGTATATAGAACAGAGCCTTTTTATATCTCTGCAGTCCGTGACGCCAACAGCCGGAACCTGGAAGAGATCATAACAGATATCCCTGAGATATCCCGACAGATTTCTGACTATCTTAACAGCAACAGTCCGGAGGAAAAAGAGAAGCTGCGGTTTTATGATGATAAACTTCTCCCTCTTTACAAACTTTATCGCCTGGAAACTGCCTTAGAAGAAATCCAGCATGAGAAAGTCTGGCTGAACAGTGGTGGATTTCTGGTAATCCAGCAGACAGAAGCCTTCGTATCCATTGATGTAAACAGCGGAAAGTTTACAGGCAAAAAGAAAATGCAGGAAACTTACCGAAAAATCAATTTGGAGGCAGCAAAGGAAATTGCCAGACAGCTGCGTCTCAGAAACCTGTCCGGAATTATCCTGATTGATTTTATTAACATGGAAAATCCGGATCATCAGGATGAACTGTTTCATGTCCTGCAAAAATATCTGCGCAAAGATCCGGTAAAGGCAAAAGCAGTGGACATCACTCCACTGCACATCCTGGAACTTACCAGAAAGAAAGTGCGAAAACCTGTGATTGAGGAAATCAGAGAATTATAGTTTGTCATAATATAATTATGTAAATCATAGCAATCCTCGCAAATAATGCATTTAAGAGGATTGCTATAAATTGACGTTTGCAATTCTCTACGATATTTATCCGTAACTGAATAACTGCCCCGAAGTTTGTATTTTATCACAGATCCTGACGGATACTGGATTGAAATTGTACCTGTAAAATAAAAGAAAAAAATTCAAAGAAATTGAAAAAAACTTATTGACAAATCGAATTTTGTCCGCTATTATAAATGAGATGCCGCACAGAGAGGTACAAGCACCGAAAGGTCACCATATCTGGCGAGTAAAGATTATAGGAGGTGCCACAGATGTACGCAATTATTGCAACAGGTGGTAAACAGTACAAAGTTGCTGAAGGCGACGTAATCAGAGTTGAGAAACTCGGTGTTGAAGCTGGTGAAACTGTTACTTTTGATAATGTTATTGCAGTAAGCAATGACGGATTAAAAGCTGGTGAAGATGTGAAAGATGCCAGTGTTACCGCTACTGTAGTTGAGAACGGTAAAGCAAAAAAAGTTATCGTTTACAAATACAAGAGAAAAACTGGATATCACAAGAAAAACGGTCACAGACAGCAGTACACTAAAGTAAAAATCGAAAAGATTAACGGTTAATCTGGTGTCATTATGATTACAATTACAGTTAAGAAGAGAAATGGAAATTATCTGGAATTTGTTTCGAAAGGTCACGCCGGATATGCAGAGGAAGGACAGGATATTGTCTGTGCTGCTGTTTCTGTACTGGTGATCAATACTGTAAATTCTCTTGAGACATTTACAGATGATCAGTTTGAAGTGCAGGAAGATGACGGCTATGTATCTTTTCATTTTACGGCTCCGGTTACTGAGAGGGGAACCCTTCTCATGGATTCGCTGATTCTCGGATTAACAGAAATTGAACATAGTTATAACAATCGATATTTGACAGTAAAAGTCAAGGAGGTGTAACAACATGATGAAAATGAACCTTCAGTTATTCGCACATAAAAAAGGAGTTGGTTCTACAAAGAACGGTCGTGATTCCGAATCCAAGAGATTAGGTGCGAAGAGAGCAGACGGACAGTTTGTTAAAGCTGGAAATATTCTTTACAGACAGCGCGGAACTAAGATCCATGCTGGTGAGAACGTAGGTTGCGGTAAAGATTATACTTTATTCGCACTTAAAGATGGTGTCGTAAGATTTACCAGAAAAGGACGCGATAAGAAACAGGTTTCTATCGTTCCAGTAGAAGCAGAATAATCTGGTTAAGCGAAGGCTTCAAATCTAATATGGGTTTGGAGCCTTTCTTTTATAGTAGAATTACTATAGATTAAAAGAGTTATATGATATAAAAGAAACCATAGCAATCCTTGTAAATAATGCATATTGATCCGACTCATCAGAGTGCGAAATCCTGCTGAACGGTCTCAAATGCATTAATTTAAGAAGATTACTATTACGAAATGATCATTAGTAAAGGACAGAGGTGTGTCATATGTTTGCAGACAGAGCGAAAATCTATATCCGCTCCGGTAAAGGCGGCGACGGCCATGTAAGTTTCCGCAGAGAATTATATGTTCCGAATGGCGGTCCTGACGGCGGCGACGGCGGTCGTGGAGGAGACGTGATATTTGAGGTAGATGAAGGCCAGAACACCCTTGGCGACTACCGACACAGAAGAAAATATAAAGCAGAAGACGGACAGGAAGGCGGCAAAAAACGCTGCCATGGTGCCGATGGAAAAGATGTTGTATTAAAAGTTCCGGAAGGAACTGTTATCATGGATGCAGAATCCGGTAAAGTAATTGCTGATATGTCCGGTGAAAATAAACGCCAGATCGTATTAAGAGGCGGAAGAGGTGGCAAAGGAAACCAGCATTATGCGACTGCAACCATGCAGGTTCCGAAATATGCACAGCCAGGACAGCCTGCGCAGGAACTGGAAGTTCTTCTGGAGCTGAAAGTAATCGCAGACGTAGGTCTGGTTGGATTCCCGAATGTCGGAAAGTCCACATTCCTTTCCCGTGTTACCAACGCACAGCCGAAAATTGCCAACTATCACTTTACAACCCTGAGCCCAAATCTTGGTGTTGTAGATACTGAAAACGGTGGCTTTGTGATCGCTGATATTCCCGGTCTGATCGAAGGTGCTTCCGAAGGTGTGGGACTTGGACATGAGTTCCTCCGCCACATTGAACGTACCAGAGTCATTATCCACATTGTAGATGCAGCATCTACAGAGGGACGTGACCCAATCGATGATATTTACAAGATTAATAAAGAACTGGAAGCTTATAATCCGGAAATTGCTGCAAGACCACAGGTGATCGCAGCAAACAAAATCGACTGTATCTATACAGAAGACGGCGAAGAGAGCCCGGTTGACAAACTTAAGGCAGAATTTGAGCCAAAAGGAATCCAGGTATATCCGATTTCCGCTGTCAGCGGTCAGGGTGTGAGAGAACTTTTATTCCATGTGAAAGAACTTCTTGACAGCTGCTCACAGGAGCCTGTAGTATTTGAACAGGAATTCTTCCCTGAAGATATGTTGATCGGAGAAAACCTTCCATATACAGTAGAGCAGAGTCCTGAGGATCCGACAATTTTTGTTGTCGAGGGACCGAAGATTGAAAAGATGCTTGGCTACACAAATCTTGATTCCGAAAAAGGTTTCGCATTCTTCCAGAAATTCCTGAAAGAGGGAGGCATCCTGGAAGAACTTGAGAAGGCAGGCATTCAGGAAGGTGATACTGTGCGTATGTACGGATTTGATTTTGATTACTATAAATAGATTCAATAATGAAACAGATGTGGTAAGACGGATGATTTTGTCCGTTTGCAGAGAATAACAGAGGAAAATAAAAATGACAAGTAAACAGAGAGCTTATTTAAAAGGTCTTGCAATGACCATGGATCCAATCCTTCAGCTTGGAAAGGGTGGTCTTACTCCGGAAGTTACCAAAGCAATCCAGGAAGCACTGGACGCAAGAGAACTGATTAAGATCAGTGTTCTTCAGAACTGCCTGGAGGATCCGCGCCAGATGGCTGAGGTTCTGGCAGAACGTACACGTTCCCAGATCGTACAGGTTATCGGCAAGAAAATTGTTTTATACCGTGAAGG
>OHGZ01001306.1_pt1 | contig 12102 bp, 6 predicted proteins | sample 1567851 | NCBI WGS metagenome assembly OHGZ01 (sample SAMEA3879563, study PRJEB24766) | human gut metagenome | biome: human-associated habitat; feature: feces | place: USA | collected 1985/1987 | reverse complement strand
GCGGTATAAGGAGCCCCGGTTCGAGAAGGCGGGCTTCATCAAGCGGGACGCCGTCCGCAGCTACGCCCAGCAGCTGATCGAGAAATTCGACGTCCGCAGCGGTCAGGGCCCCATCACCGTGGTCCGCAGTATGTCCGGCGGCAACCAGCAGAAGGCCATCATCGCCCGTGAGCTGGATCGGGATAAGCCCCTGATCGTGGCCGTTCAGCCCACCCGTGGTCTGGACGTGGGCGCCATCGAGTATATCCACAGCCAGCTGGTGGCCGAGCGGGATCGTGGCAAGGCGGTGCTGCTGGTGTCTCTGGAGCTGGATGAGGTCATGAGCCTCTCCGACCGCATCCTCGTCATGTATGAGGGGGAGATCGTGGGCCAGCTGGACCCCAAAAAGACCAGCGTATCCGAGCTGGGCCTGTATATGTCCGGCGCAAAGCGTGACAACAAAGGAGGCGATGAAGCGTGAAGCATTCCGCAGCCACTCTGTACCAAAAGGAAGGCACCAAAAAGGTGCTGGCGTCCCTGATCTCCATTTTGGTGGGTCTGCTGGTGGGCGGCATCGCCGTCATTCTGGTGGGCTGCTTCAATGAAAAGATCTCCCTCTCCGGCGCATGGGACGGCTTCCGAATCATCTTCGCCGGCATCTTCAGCACCGGCCGCAATGCCGCCGGTGAGCTGACCTGGGGCTTCAACGCCGTCAACACCGGCGATATGTTGTTCCGGGCCACGCCCCTGATCATGACGGGTCTCTCCGTGGCCGTGGCCTTCAAGACGGGCCTGTTCAACATCGGCGCTCCCGGTCAGTACCTGATCTCCACCATGGCGACGCTGATGATCGCCCTGAGCATCCCCTCTTCCTCCGTCCCCACCTGGATCATCTGGATCCTGGCCTTTTTGGGCGGCTGTCTGGCGGGTGCTCTGTGGGGCGCTCTGCCGGGTCTGGCCAAGGCGTGTCTCAACATCAATGAGGTGCTGGCCTGCATCATGACCAACTGGGTGGCCGCCAACCTTGTGACGTGGATGTTCGACATCAGCAACTTCAAGAACACCGTGGAGAACACCAAGTCCGGCTACATCTATAAGACCAGCTTCAACGGCGTGGCCACCCCCAAGCTGGGGCTGGATAAGCTGTTCCCCGGCTCTCAGGTCAACGCCGGTATTCTGGTGGCCATTCTGCTGGCCATCGCCATGTACATCCTCATGACCAAGACTACGCTGGGCTACGAACTGCAGGCCTGCGGCGCCAACCGCCATGCCGCCCGCTACGCCGGCATCAAGGATAAGCGCAACATTGTGCTGTCCATGGCCATCGCCGGTGCGCTGGCCGGAGCCGGTGCGGCACTGTACTACCTGTCCGGCAACACGGAGTTCTACTGGTCCACCTATCAGTCTCTGCCCGCCGTGGGCTTTAACGGCATCCCCGTGGCGCTGCTGGCGCTGAATAACCCCATCGCCGTCATCTTCGCCGGCGTCTTCATGGCCATGCTGAAGATCGTTGGCCAGCAGCTGACCAACCTCACCGCCTACAACGAGTACATCACCGACGTCATCATCGCCGTCATCGTGTATCTAAGCGCTTTCTCTCTGGTGATCCGCATGATGCTCAGCGGCCGGAAGAAGAAAAAGATCGCTGTGGCAGACACGGCTCCCATCCCTCGGGGCGCCGCCGTGGAGGATCAGACCTCCCTGCTGCCGGAGGAGGAGAAAGCACCCGTAGAGGCCGCTGTCACAGACAGCGATAACGCAGAAGGAGGCGATCAGGCATGACATTTCTGGTACAGCAGACCCTGATCTATGCAGTACCCCTGATGATCGTGGCGCTGGCCGGTGTGTTTGCCGAGCGCAGCGGTATCATCAACCTGGCGCTGGAAGGTATCATGATCTTCGGTGCTTTCATCGGCGTGCTGTTCGTGCGCCTGATGCAGGGCAGCGCCGCCGTGCTGGCCGCTCAACAGACCGGGAACTGGGTGGCTATGCAGGGGCTGGAGCTTCTGGCTATGCTGGTGGCGGCAGCCATGGGCGCCGTGTTCTCCCTGCTGCTGAGCTTCGCCTCCATCAACCTGCGGGCCGACCAGACCATCGGCGGTACGGCCCTGAACCTGATGGCTCCGGCTCTGGTGCTGTTTCTGGTGCGTATCATCGCCAACCAGAACACCCTGCAGCTGGCTACCGGCGACTCCGCTACGTGGTTCATGATCCGAAAGTCCACCTTCGGCATCGACAAAAACACCGATCTTGGCTTCTTCGGCGAGACGTTTCTGGTGAAGGTCTATCTGGCTACCTACGTCTGCATCATCCTGTTCGTCATCCTGTCCATCATTCTCTATAAGACCCGCTTCGGCCTGCGGCTGCGGGCCTGCGGCGAGCATCCGCAGGCAGCGGACTCTGTGGGCATCAATGTCTACAAGATGCGCTATATCGGCACCACCATCTCCGGTGCGCTGGCGGGTATGGGCGGCTTTGTGTACGCCCTGACCACCGCCAACTGCTCCTCCAACGGCGACGTGGCGGGCTTCGGCTTTCTGGCGCTGGCCGTGATGATTTTCGGTAACTGGCGGCCTCTGAACATCGCCGGGGCCTCCCTCCTGTTTGGTCTGTTCAAATGCATCGCCGCCGCCTACTCCAGCATCGATATCAACGGCGACGGTGTGTACTGGCTGGCAGAGATTGGCATCAGCTCCCACCTGTACCGGATGCTTCCGTACATCATCACCCTGCTGGTGCTGGCCTTCACCTCCAAGAAGTCCCGTGCCCCCAAGGCGGAGGGCATCCCCTACGACAAGGCCCGCAGATAAGAGCGGCAGCTGCCTGTATTTTCAGGCGGCGTAGCAATGGCAAGGAAAATCACCGAGAAAGCCTCGTACGGGCTTTTCTCGGTGATTTTTTCCGCATATTCGATTCCAGCCGTGCCTTTTGCTACAATAATTACAGAACATTAAGGCGGGATCGTAATGAAACGAAAACACTATGTTGAGCTAAATCGGCAAGAGTGGCGACTCGCTCTCAACGGGTTGAACCGTTTTCGCAACAAGCTGATTGCAGCCGGACGGTATACAGATGCCGTGGATGAGCTAAAGATTGCGGCGGCTACTGTTTCCGGTAGCCGCCGCATAGGTTAAGCTGTTCTCTTACTTGTTATACTTTTTCTTTTTGCTGACAACCGTTGTACCAATGGCAGCACCGCTGCTGACGAACAACAGGGCAATCCACAAAGCAAAGTTGCTTGTATCGCCGGTCTGGGGACTCTTATCGGATGTTCCCGGTTTGGTACTGGCAGGTTTTTTCTCAAGAGCAGCAATCGCATCTTCGATAGCCTTTGCCATCTTGTCTACTTCGGATTGCTCCGTAATATTTTTACCACGGACAACAGCCTTGACAGCAGCTTCCACACCGGAGAAATCCTTGTAGTCATTCTTGTTTAGTGCATTTGCTTTGGCAATGGCTGCGTCAACCTTTGTGTAATCAGCATCCTTGTATTGCAGGGCAGCAATGGCATCTTCGATAGCTTTCGCCATTGCATCCACTTCGCTCTGTTCAGTGATATTCTTGTCACGGACAACAGCGTTGACGGCAGCTTCCACGGCAGTGAAGTCCTTGTACTCGTCCTTGTTCAGGGCATTCGCCTTGGCAATGGCTTCGTCGACCTTAGTGTAGTCGGCAGGTAGATAAGTCATTGCAATGGTCTGCGTATGCGTTTCCGCATCGGCGGTGATCGTTATATTGCCGGTGTATGCTTTGCAATTATCGGCTGTTACTTCAACAGGGTAAGTTCCTGCTTCCAAACTGACAGAGCCGGTAACCTCCTGACCATTCACTTTCACAACAACATTGGTCAGGCCGTCTGGCGTTACAATGAAAGAAACCGGATAGACAGCCTTTGTGATAAAATGGACATTCTTATAAAGTGCAAAATATTGGGTTCCGCTGGAAAGCAGGTCAATTTCTGTTCCTTCCGAGTCTACGGCTTTTGCATAGTTCAGGTGATAGCCATCGGCAATCACAGGCACACTTTCATCGAAAATTGCAGGGATATTATTCTCATTCGTATTCTTTGCATCAATCTCTGCTTCTTCTACGGTGAAAGATCCGCTACCGCCCATGGGGTATTTACTGTCAGTGGTTACTTTGGCGCCGCCCTTGATCAGAATATTGCCTTTTGTCCATATGGCGCCGTCCGCAGTAGAGGTGCATTTTACCTCGCCGCCGTTAACCGTCAGATTGCCCTCGGTAAACAAAGCGGGATAATAGCTTGTTGCTTCCACCTTGGAGTTGATAATCTCAATTTTGCCCGCGCCGTTTTCATCGCCCATATACACTGCGTTAAATTGATCCGCGCTTGCGATCAAAACAACCTCACTGTTGTTTTTGATTTCCAGTTCCTTGGCGCTTGCAGCAGTGTAATAGGAAGAAACCGCAACCTTTGCTCCGTCAATGGAAATTATTCCTTTATTATAAGAAGTAATTCCACAGCCCTGGGCAGAAGTTATATCAAGCTCTGCACCTTCGGATATGCTGATGTTGCCATTAAGCGTATAGAGTGCATCCCATTTTACATTGATTGTAAGCTTACCGTCACCGATAATATTGTAATTATCACTGCTACCGTCTGCAAAAATTCCGCCGCCGTTATCTAAAGTAATGCTGTTTGTGCCGGAAAGTTTGATCGTTAAATCGGTGTCTCCGACTACTCTGATACCGTACTTAGGACTTTCATCGCTTTTGCCGCCGTTTGTAATTGTGGCATTGTTAAGCGTAAGGGTCTTTGTATTCGGGTCATAGCTTGCGGTTCCTTCTCCACAAGCGATAGAGAGCTTTTCGCTTGTGAACTGTTCGCCGTTTACATACAGATTGTAGTTTTCCGCAGCAAAGGCTACGGTCGGTAGCAATCCAGCTACCATTACAATGCTGAGTAGGATTGCAAATAGTTTTTTCTTCATAACAGTTCCTCCATTTTTTAATTGTCCGCTATTTACTTCCTCCAGCAGCGGACACGCCGGAGAAGACAGAAGGTTTAACCGGAAAAGATCGATTTGCCGGTCGTGGTTAGGACCTCAATATCAAACCACCATCCTTTCGGCAAATGCCATAGTCGGCACAATGCGGAGCGCCATACATTCGGAAACAAATTCAAATAGCTTCCTCTTGCCACGTCTGCTTCGTCCACAACCTGACTGACAGAGGTGTTTTTATACCCCTGTTCCAGAAAGAGACGGACGCACACGGTCAGTATTTTCCTCTTTGTTTCACTGCTGTCTCTCCGCAAATATATCACCTTTCTTCAAACACTTTAGTACGTATACTAATAATATCATATCAAGTGCAAAAAGGCAAGTGATATTTGAAACTTTATCTCCGTAAATTGTGATATTTTCATAAAACGACGGCTTGACAATCTAAGCAAAACTGTAGGATATCTTCAGATTGAGGAGCGCCTGTACGGGATCATTGCCCTCTTACTTTGCTCAGATAGCTTGAGGTATTTCGGCATACGGGGCATAGCGGGCACCTCCTTTTCACTGCCGAATTGCCGATTTGCTCCCGAAACGCAGAAACGCCCAAAACCTGATCCCGCTGTATGGTTTCGGGGCGATTTTGGGCGTTTTCTTTCGATATGAGCGGCTTTGTTTTAGCGGCGGTATCCTTTACCGCCAACCGTTCAAAAGCCGCTGTTTGTCGCTTCCGGGTAACAAAAAAGCGCCGTATTGCTACGACGCTTTTGTCTTGCTCGGAAGATGGAGCAAGGGAACGCTATTCCATTATCTGTTGTACTTTTTCTTCCTGCTTACAATCGTTGTACCAATGGCAGCACCGCCGCTGACGAACAACAGGGCAATCCACAAAACAAGGTTGCTTGTGTCACCGGTCTGGGGAAATTGGGAATCGTCTTTCAGCTTCGCCGTTACGGTGTCAGCTTTTTTGATTTCCTTTGTACCGTCCTTCTCGCTGAAATACTTGCCACAACCTTCGCAGTACCAATACTCGATATTGCCCTCAGTGGTCTTGGTCGCCGCCTTTGCCGGGAAGTGCTTTAAGTTGGTGTGGTTCTTCGGATCAAGCTCGCCGTATTCGCCGCCGCAGACCGTGCAGACAGCCTTGTGCGTGCAGGTGGCCATGCCGCCGTGGCAATCCTCGGTTTCCGTATGGCTGGTGTCACGCTTACAGATTCGGGTGTGGGTCTTTTCATCGCTGTTCTGCGTCCAAGCGCCCCAGTCGTGATCCAGCGCATTGCCGGAGAAGAAGGTCGCCTCATCCGCCGTGCCCTCGGAGTTCAGACCACAGGCTGCGCAGGACTTGTAGTAGACCGCCTTTTCGGTACAGGTTGCAGCAGACTTCAGATACTGCGCCTCGGCTTTTTCGGCAGTGAAGCTGTGTGCCGCCATCTCGCCGTATTCGCCGCCGCAGACCGTACAGACAGCCTTGTGTGTGCAGGTTGCCGTGCCGCCGTGGCAATTTTCGGTTTCCGTGTGCGCTGCATCGTGCGCGCAAATGCGGGTGTGCGTGCCGTCTCCGTTGGACGTCCATGCGCCATAGTCATGGCCGAGCGGTTCGCCATTGGTAAAGGTTTCCGCGCCCTGCGCGCCGCAGGTGGAGCAGGACTGATAATATACCGCCGGGCTTGTGCAGGTAGCGGCGGACTTCAGCCGGTATTCGTTCACCTGATCGACAAAATGGTGCGGGCCAAGCTCGCCGTACGGGTGCTGGCAGACCTCGCAGAGAGCCGGGGCAAGGCAGTCGGCCGTGCCGCCCTGATGCGCGCCGCGATCGACCTCCAGATGGCAGCAGGTGTAGAATCTCCAGTGGCTGTCGCCGTCAAGCTGCCAGTCACCCGGCTCTTCGGCGTGCCGATCCGGGTTTTTCTCCCCGCTTGCAAAGGTCGCTTCGCTGGCCGTTCCCTCGGAGGACAGCATACAGATCTTGCAGGACTTGTAATAGAGTGCGGGAGAGAGGCAGTTTGCTTCCTTGTACAGAAGTGCCGTGATCGCAAGTTCTCCCGTGAAGTCGTGCTCGGTCATTTTGATGCCGCAGGTGTCGCAGAAATGGTCGCAGTCCGGGTCGGCGTGGTTGAGCCGCTCAGCCTCTCCGCCGCAGACGGTGCAGGTCTTCCAGTGACTGTCTTGATTCGTGCTCCAGTCGCCGTAGGTGCAGCCGGCCGTTTCAACATGGCTGGCATCGTGGGTGCAGATGCGCTTGTGTGTGCCCTCCCCGTCGGGCGTCCATGCGCCCCAGTCATGGCCGAGCGGCTTTCCGGACGTGAAGGTCGCCTCGTCGGCGGTTCCCTCGGAGCTGGTACCGCAGACGGCGCAGGACTTGTAATACACCGCCTTTTCGGTGCAGGTCGCAGCGGATTTCAGATACTGCTCCTCGGCGGTTTCTGCCGTGAAGCTGTGCGGCGCAAGGTCGCCGTAGGCTTCTCCGCAGACCGTACAAACAGCCTTGTGCGTGCAGTCTGCCGTACCGCCGTGGCAATTCTCGGTTTCCGTATGGCTGGCGTCGCGGGAGCAGACGCGGGTGTGGGTGACATTGCCGTTGGACGTCCATGCGCCCCATTCATGGCCCAGAACGCTGTCGGATTCAAAGGTAGCCTCGCTGGCCGTACCCTTGGAGCTCAGGCCACAAACCGTGCAGGACTTGTAGTAGACCGCTTTCTCCGTGCAGCTGGAGCCGGATTTCAGGTACTGCTCCTCTGCCGTTTCTGCCGTGAAGTCGTGGGGCAGCTTTTCGCCGTACTCGGCATTGCAGGTACTGCACTTTGCCTTGGCGGTGCAGGTGGCCGTGCCGCCGGAACAATTATCGGTTTCGGTGGCGTTGCAGTTCTCACGCCGGCATGTCCGCGTGTGCGTACCGTTGCCATTGGACGTCCAACTCCACAAATGGCCCAGCGCTGTGCCCGGCTCCTCATACAGATGATTGTCATTGTATTCGATCTCACCGCACACACATCTCCAGTAGTAAACAGCATCGTGAGTGCAGTCCGCAGGCGTTTTCAGTGTTCCGGGATAACCGTTGGTCCAGGTGTTGAATTCGTGCTGGTGCCACTGCGCTATAATGTGGATAGAACTCACCGTGTCGCTTCCTGCCAGATCGCCATAGGTCATGTCCTCAGTAACGGTGACATCACCGCATTTCCAGCCGGTGAATACCCAGTCTTGATACGTGGGATTTTGGGGCAGGTATTTAAACACCTTGTCTCCCCACCGGACGATGCTGGCACTTCCGCCGGAAACTCCCTCCAAGGTGTAACTGATGGTATAATACTTTACTTGAAAATGCGCCTGAACGGTCACATCTTCGGCAGGCATTGTGAAGGTCAGCACCGGGTTGACCCGGCCGCCGCCCTCCGGCTTGTTGAGGAAAACCCATTCCTTGAACCGATTGCCCGTTGTCGGCGTTGCCGTCAGCGTGACCGTTTCGCCCGCCTTGGCCTTTGTGCTCATGGGCGTTACCGAACCCCACTCCGGCATGCCGATCTTAACTACCGTGACGGTGTATTCGTGCTCCGTCCAATGGGCGTAGAGGGTCTGCGTACCGAACACCGTCACGGTGGTGTTTTCCTTAATCTCGGTGCCGCCGTGCTGTTCCGTGTACCAACCGGCGAAATCGTAGCCCTCATAGTCGGGAACCGGCAGCGTGCCGTAGGTATCGCCGGTCGTCAACGATCTGGTCTTGTCCGCATCGGCCAGCGTACCGCCGTTGGGGTCAAAGGTCACGGTAAGGGGCCGCGCAACCGCACCGGAGACAAGGTACAGCTTCCGGTCATCCTGATACTCCACATGGGCATTGGCGTCGTCCGCAAAGAAGCACTTCGCATAGTCTCTGTCGTAAGCATTGGAAAACGCCACGGGGTAGCTGGTGTCTGCGGTGGTCACGCCAATAGCCGCCCCGGTGGACATGCCGATCTCGATGGTCATCGTCTTGCCGGAGGGCAGATACACATTGTTGGCCTTGCCGGAAACCGTGTTGTTCTGCACGAGGGGCTTGTTTCCGACCTTCAGCTGGCCGCTGTTGCTGGGATTGATATAAATGCCGCCGCCATTGCCGCTGGCTTTGTTATTCTCGATCTTACCGCTATAGAGTTGGCAGACCGAGCCGGAGCGGTAAATATACACGCCGCCGCCGTTGCCGGTGGCCGTATTGCCGGAGATCTCGCCGCCTTGCATAATCAGCCACGACGGCTCCTGATTCAGATAGATGGCGCCGCCGTCGCCGCTGGTGTTTCCGGTGATCTTGCCGTCATAGAGGAAGAACTGGCAGTCCTTGTCAAGCACATGAACCGCGCCGCCCTCTGAATTGGCCTTGTTGCCGCTGATCTCGCCGCCGGAGAAGTTCATCGTGCTGCTGCGGCTCTGGAGGCCCTTGACGTATACACCGCCGCCGAGGGTGTTGGAGATGTTATCCTTGATGGCGCCGCCGGTCATATTCAGGGTGGAGCCGGAAACCAGGACAACGGCAGCACCGGCGGAAGCATCGGTGTAGGTGGTATCATTGCGGCTGATCTCGCCGCCATACAGATTCATCGTGGCGTTCTCATTATACACGGCATGGGACTTATTGCCGGTGATCTTGCCGCCGCAGAGGTTGAAGGTACCCCTGTTGGACACAGCGGTGGGGTAAGGGGCGCTGTTTTCGGAGCTGTCCAAGCCGGTGATCTCGCCGCCGAACATATTAAATCTGCAGCCGGCATCGATCTCTACGATGCAGGTACCCTTGGGATCTGCCGTGTCCTTGCGGGTGATCTGACCGGCCTCCTCGGCGCAGTCGGTGATGGTCAGGGTATGATAGTTCGTCACATGAATGTAGGGGCGATAATACCCGTTTTCCAGAATGATATTGTGCCCGTTGAGGCAGATCCGCACATCATCCAGGTTGCTGCCCCACCCCTCATCGGTGGTGGTTACATCATTGAGCAGATAGTAGTAGCCATAGCCCTTGATGGACTTCAGGCTGCTGATGCCGACCCACTTGGTGTCCTTGTTGTGGTCGTGGTAGGGACCATAGCTCTGGTTCTGCAGGCACACGCAGTGGACGTGCTCCTCATTGGCCAGCAGGTCCAGATTGAAGCTGACGGACCCGTTCTTCGTGACGGCGCAGTTGGTGCGGTCACTGGTAAACACATTGGTATCGGAGGAGCCCCGCACGATGCGATAGGCGGGGATCAGATCGGCGTTGAGGCCGATGCGGGAGTCGGAGGAAACATTGCCTGCAAGGACGGCCTGATCCTCCGCCGAGGCAGCCACGTGCAGGTTGCTGGCGGCCTTGTCGTCCCCCTGCGTGTTGCCGGTGATATTCACTGTACCGGCTACCTTGCAGGTGGTCATACCACCGAAGTACACACCGCCGCCGGCGATTCCGGCGGTGTTGCCGGTGATGGTGCCGCCGTTGAGGTTGATCTTTGCGGTGTCTTCGGAGCCATACCGCTTGCTGGCCTCGCAATATACGCCGCCGCCGTACTTCGTTGCGGTGTTATTGGCGATGGTGCCGCCGTTCATGGTGAAGGAGGCCAGTATATTGCCGATATACACGCCGCCGCCGTAATCGGCCTCGTTATCCTCCATGCGGGCGGTGCCGTTCATGACAAATTCCGACGTGCTGGTATACAGGCCCGCAGCGCCGCCGTCGTAATGCTGGCTCTTGCAGTTGCGGAGCACGGCGCCGTCATCCAGCGTCAGCGTGCTGTACTGGCTCAAGTAGATGGCAGGGTCTGTGGCGACCGTCTTATCGCCGCCGCCGTCCACGGTGATATCCTTCAGGGTCAGAGCGGCATAGGCGGGATGATCCGAGCCTCCTGCGCCGCTATACCCCTGCTCACCCCGCAGGTTGAACAGGCTGCCCTTGAAGCCCTCGGCACGCACCAGCTTGCTATTGGCATCGGCGCCGCTGATGACCACACGCTGGTTGTAATACTCATACCAAGCCATGCTGCCGTTGGTGGTGCGGGTGGGTCTGATGTTCAGAGTTTCGCTGATTTCGATGGTACCGCTTACAACGATTTCGATGGTATTGTTGTAAGAGAGCTCACTCATGGCGCTTTTGAGCTGCTCGAGGGTAGTTACCGTCGAGGTCCATGCCCATGACGTCTTGGGGACCAGACTCAGTACCATCACCAACGCTACCAGTACGCTGGCGATTCGCTTTTTCATAGATTTCCTCCCTGGCAGGTCTTTTGTATTTTGCAATTACCACTTGCAACGACCTGCATCTTTCTGTATACTGAGCATATACCGTACACCAATGTACGATGCAAGTACTTTTTAAAAAAATATGGCAAAATCTGGAGAGTTCGTCATGAGTGAACACAACAACCGTCTGATGTCCATCGGTGAGGTGGCCAAGTCCCTGCATATTACCCGACGCATGATCCTCAACTATGAGGACAAGGGCATTCTGCTGCCCGACGTAAAAACCGGCTCCGGCGGGAACCGCTACTACACCCCGGAGACCCTGACCCGCATCCGGGCCATCCGGCGCTTGCAGACGCTGGGTATCTCGCTGGATGAGATCAAGCTCTATTTCGAGGATGCCGCCGACCTGCGGGATATCATCGCCCGGCTGGAGAAATTACGGGACGAGCTGAACCTGTGCATTGAGAAGCTGCAGCTGCGGGTCCGGGAGAACAGCAACGAGGCCCCCATCATCCGCACCATCCCCCCTCAGACGGTGTACGTCTACCGCTACCCCTCCCCTACGGTGGAGGACCGCAAGGAGATCTTCCGGGACGTGATCCCCGCCGCCATGCGCCAGTACGGCACGGACTCCGCCAAGCGGATGTACTTCATCGACTACCCTATCGACGAGCCCAACGACATCAACTTCTGTGTGGCGGTGCCGGATGGCAGCAAGGGCCCCTATGTGCAGGACTGGCCGGAGGAGGAGGCTCTGTGCATCTTCTTCCACGGGGACTATGACGAGATCCCGGAGGTTCGGGAGCGGCTGGTGGCCTACGCCAGGCAGCAGGGCCTGAAGCTGAAGGGTACCTGCCGCAACATCTATCTGGAGGGCCCGCCCCACCACAAGGACAAATCGAAGTTCGTCACGCAGGTGGCTCTGCCGCTGGTACCGGATGAGCTATGAGGAAGAAAACCGCCGCATCTCCTGCGGCGGTTTCTTTCA
>OHGZ01001302.1_pt1 | contig 12178 bp, 10 predicted proteins | sample 1567851 | NCBI WGS metagenome assembly OHGZ01 (sample SAMEA3879563, study PRJEB24766) | human gut metagenome | biome: human-associated habitat; feature: feces | place: USA | collected 1985/1987 | reverse complement strand
TTATAAATTCAGCACATATGCGACATGGTGGATTCGTCAGGCGATCACAAGAGCTATAGCGGATCAGGCAAGGACAATTAGAATTCCGGTTCATATGGTAGAGACGATCAATAAACTGATCCGTGTGTCAAGACAGCTTCTGCAGGAACTTGGAAGAGAACCGCTTCCGGAAGAAATCGCCAAAGAGCTGGATATGCCTGTTGAGCGTGTTCGGGAGATTTTGAAGATTTCTCAAGAACCGGTTTCGCTCGAAACTCCGATCGGCGAGGAAGAGGACAGCCATTTAGGTGATTTTATTGAAGATAAATCCACGCTCCAGCCGGAACAGCATGCAGCGGATGAGATGCTAAAGGAGGAATTGGAGGTGGCGCTCCAGTCGCTGACTGAGCGGGAACAGAAGGTTATCCGTCTGAGATTTGGTCTTGAGGACGGAAAGGCCAGAACTCTGGAGGAAGTTGGTAAGGAATTTAATGTAACAAGAGAACGTATCCGTCAGATTGAGGCAAAGGCGCTCCGCAAGCTTCGTCATCCGAGCCGCAGCCGTAAACTGAAGGATTATCTGGACTAAGGAGCCTGTTATGCAGCTTTCATTACGTTTATCTGCAATAGCAGGCCTGGGGAAACAGACTTGTGGATGTGGGATGCGATCATGGATACCTGCCGGTTTCGCTTTATCTGGATGGAAAGATTCCGGGTGCGATTGCCATGGATGTAAGAAAAGGCCCGTTGTCCAGAGCGCAGGAACATATTTCTCAGTATGGACTGGACGCATACATAGAAACCCGGCTTTCAGACGGACTTGAGGCTTTGAAACCGGGAGAGGGCGACACTCTTGTGATCGCAGGAATGGGTGGCCCTCTCATGGAGAGGATTCTTACTGACGGGGCAGAGGTCAGGGAGAGCTTTCGGGAAATGATCCTGCAGCCTCAGTCAGATATCCCCCATTTTCGCAGATTTGTCAGAAAAATCGGCTGGCAGATCACAGAGGAGGAGATGGTTCTGGAGGATGGCAAGTTTTATCCTATGATGAAGGTAATTCATGGAGAAAAGATGCATATTTCAGAAGATACTCCTTATACTTTAGATGAGTGGTTTGGAGGAATGCTTCTGGAAAGAAAGCATCCTGTTCTGCGGGAGTATCTGGAAAGAGAGCTTCGCATCCGCAATGAGATTCTTGACAGATTAAAGAATGCGCCCAATGCAGAGAAGCGTGCGGGCGAGATAGAGGAGGAAAAGCAGGCAGTTATTGCTGCTTTAGAGGAATATGAAGGCATATGAACTGACCTCCTGGCTGGAGAAAAAGTACCCGTCAGATGCAGCAGAGGACTGGGATAACGTAGGACTTCTCGCAGGAGATGATACAAATGAGATCAGCCATGTGTTTCTGGCTCTGGATCTGACAGAGGAAACACTGGGTGAGGCCATAGAGGATGGGGCAGATATGATCATTACCCATCATCCCATGATCTTTTCCGGAATTAAGAAGATCAATAATCACAGCTTTACAGGAAGAAAGATCCTTACGCTGATACAGAAAGGAATTGTTTATTATGCGATGCATACCAATTATGATGTGATCGGTATGGCAGATTTAAGCGCAGATTATCTGAAACTTCAGGATACAAAGGTGCTTACAGTTACCGATGAGTCCGGGGAGCAGCCGGAGGGATTCGGCCGCGTGGGAAAACTTCCCCGTGCCATGACTCTTGGCGAGTTTGGAAAATATGTAAAAGAATGCAATTGCCTTCCAGATGTGCGCGTTTACGGCGATCTGGATCAGAGGATCGAGACTGTGGCAATCTGTACAGGAAGCGGAAAGAGCATGATCCGTGATGTGATGGCAGCCGGTGCGGATGTGTATGTGACCGGTGATATCGACCACCATACAGGAATTGATACGGTTGCGCAGGGACTGGCGCTGATCGACGCCGGACACTATGGAACAGAATATATTTTTATGGATGCAATGAAAAAAGAACTGACACAGGCATTTCCGGAACTGAAAATCTCCTGTGCAGAGGTAAAGAGCCCGTACACGATTCTGTGATACGGGTTCTTACCATATAATAATGAAATTATAAATGAAAATTGGCTGATCTGCCTGTTGGCGGCGGAGCTGATAACTGTATTTACTTGTCGGTATAGCAGAAATGGAGGCAGGATTTATGGGACAGAAAATGTATAACGTTACGATACAGGGAATAACAAAACAATATCCTGAGAAGATTCCTTACAGTGAGATTGTAAAGGAATACGAAGGAAGTACGGATGCACCTGTAATGCTGGTGATCGTAAATGGCAGGCTGAGAGAACTGCATAAGCATCTCAAGGCAGACTGTGAGATTGAATTTGTGACATCCAAAGATCCGATCGGACACAAAACTTATTGCAGAAGTGCAAGTCTGATTCTTCTGAAAGCAATTTATGATGTGGCAGGGCAGGAAAATATAGACAGTGTAGTGATCCATTATTCTGTAGGCAGTGGCTATTATTTTACAATGAAAGGACCTATGGCGCTGGATCAGGAATTTATTGATAAGGTAAAGGCGCAGATGCACAGGATCGTGGACGAGAATCTTCCCATTGTAAAGCGAAGTGTAAGCACTAGTGAGGCAGTTGCACTTTTTCATAAGCATCATATGTATGACAAAGAGAAGCTGTTTAATTACCGCAGAAGCTCTGCGGTGAATCTTTACAGTATTGGAAGTTTTGAGGATTATTTCTACGGTTTTATGGCGAACCATACGGGATATATTAAGACGTTTGATCTGTTTTTGTATGAGGGTGGTTTCGTACTGCAGCTTCCGACTCAGAATGAACCGGACCGGATACCTGAATTTAAACCGAGGGAGAAGATTTTTCGTGTGCAGAAGGAATCTCAGGAATGGGGAGATAAACTGGATATTGCGACAGTCGGTGATCTGAATGAAAAGGTTACCAGAGGCGGTATCCAGGATATTTTGCTGATCCAGGAGGCTATGCAGGAGGCAAAGATTTCGGAAATCGCATCTGAGATTGCCACAGCCGGAAACAAGAAGTTTGTTATGATCGCAGGTCCGTCTTCTTCCGGAAAGACTACGTTTTCACACAGGCTGTCTATTCAGCTGGCTGCCCATGGAATGAAACCGCATCCGATCGCAGTGGATAATTATTTCATTGACAGGCACCTGACTCCTGTAGATGAGTTTGGGGAAAAGAATTTTGAGTGTCTGGAAGCGATTGATGTGGAGCAGTTTAATAAAGATATGCTTGAGCTTTTGGAAGGAAAAAGGGTAGAGATGCCGGTTTTCAATTTCAAAACAGGAACCAGAGAATATAAAGGTGATTTTCTGCAGCTGGATAAAGACGATATTCTGGTGATCGAGGGAATTCATGGATTGAATGACAGGCTTAGCTATGCGCTGCCAAAGGAGAGCAAATTTAAGATTTATCTCAGCGCTCTGACTCAGCTGAATATTGATGAACATAACAGGATTCCTACTACGGATGGCCGTCTGATCCGCAGAATTGTAAGAGATGCCCGCACCAGAGGGACTTCCGCGAAAGAGACAATTGCAAGATGGCCGTCTGTGCGCAGAGGTGAAGAACAGAATATCTTTCCGTTCCAGGAGGATGCAGATGTAATGTTTAATTCTGCGCTGATCTATGAACTGGCATGCCTGAAAGTATATGCGGAACCGCTTTTGTTTGGGATTGCCAAGGACGAACCGGAGTATACAGAGGCGAAGAGGCTGCTGAAGTTCTTTGAATATTTTGTTCCGGTGCCAAGCGAGGCAGTGCCGAATAATTCGATTTTAAGAGAATTTATCGGCGGAAGCTGCTTTAATGTGTAAAATACTAGTACAGCGTTTCGTAAATAACTATACCAATCGCGTAGGATGCGGATTCGAGTGTGCTGGTATAAAAACGCAGGCGTAGCGGGCTACGCTGAGGCTTTTAGACCTGTGCAATCGGATTCGCAGACAAGTGAGTGGTATAGTTATTTCGAAAACGATGTACTAGTAATTGGAATTCAGCCCTGCAGTACCTTGTCTAAGATGTCGGCAAATGGTTCCATGGCATTTTTTACTTCCTGGACTGTGTTTGTCTGGGCTCCGGCTTCCAGGAGAAGGGATCGTGGACGGAGATGGAGATTGTAGCGGTAACCTGCAAGGTAAATTCCCCGGTAAAATTGAGGATAGTATTGGGCTGCCTGGTATTCCAGCTGAAAGGAGAATGCCAGATTTTGCTGTATGTATGGATTTGGCAGATAGTCCAGGGAACCTTTGGATGTCGTATAACTCAGTCCATTGTAAAAAAGGATCTGGGCTGTGGGTTTTCCATTGATTTCTGTTACAAGATGGCGGTCTTCGGGGATGCCGTCCCGGTGTAGGTCTATGATCACCTGGATATCCGGGTTTTCCTGAAGATAAGGTTCCAGATAATCGCGGGCATAATCATAAGCGGCGCTGCGGTCCAGTTCACCGCCTGCCATGTCGAACTGCTCTTTGAGATGGACTACCTGATAACCGTAGTTTTCTGTGAGAAGCTGTGTCAGATAATCTCCTACTCCTACAATCGTGTCGGATTCTTCCCCTTCTCTGGAATCTGCGAAGGTTTCCTGCGAATGGCTGTGATAGATCAGAATCTGAGGGGTATCGGTTTCTTTGGTAATTTTTAAGTCCTGTTTCAGAAAATCCCCGGCATTGATCTGTACGGCATCTGCTTCTGTGTTGGAATCTACGATATAGAATTGTCCCAGAAGATAATTATAATCTGCCAGTTTTTCGGGGGACAGGTCGATTATTGGATGAGGAACTGCAGCAGCAATGGTTTCTGTGCTGTTCTGAATATTTTGGTCATTCTGCGCTGCTGACTCTTGCGGCTTCTGTGATTTGTCCGTTTCATGATTTTCCGGTGACGCAGTTATCTTTTTCGGTTTAGGTGTCTTGTCTGATTTTTTTGAAGTTTGTTCTGATTCTGATATTTTCGCTGACTCTGATATTTTCGCTGATTTTACTGTTTTTGAGGGGATTGCTGTTTTTTCCGGTACCGGTGTAGATTCTGATATCTGTAATTCTTCAGATTCACCTTTTTCTGCCAGCAATTGTTCGGACCGTGCACGCTCTCCCAGATATTTTCCGTTTTCTCCTGCTATTTTTTTATAAGTTTCAATATCTTCATAGGAACTCATATGAGCTCTTTTTTCCAGAAAGCGGTACAGGGGCAGATGCCTGTACACATTTTCTCCTGTAAAAAATGTCCCCGGCAATACTGCCAGAGTGGCAAAAAAGCACATGCTAAGCAGAATGCAGAACGCTTTCTGAACGTTTGTCACATGGATCACCTCTTGACTTATCCTATGTCCATGTTTTCCCATTTATACCCTGTTCACACTGACGGAACAATTTTCCGGTCAGCCGCCTATTTCCTCAAACGCCATGTTCAGTCCTTCTGAGATTGTGAAACTCAGGTATTTTACTGTCTCATCCACATCTTTGGGAGTTACAAACATGGTGTGAAGATGGGGCGATATCATTTCTTCCAGAAATTCTTTCTGTTCTGCCTCTTCCAGCGCTTCCAGAAGGTGTGCCATGGAATCATGGACGATAGTTGCCGCATCTACTACGGTGGGTACTCCGATCCCGATCACTTTTACCTGCAGATTTTCTTCTGTAAGCCCCACTCTGTGATTGCCTACACCGGAACCCGGGTTGATTCCTGTGTCTGTGATCTGGATCGTACGGTTCAGGCGTCTGGTGCTTCTTGCTGCCAGCGCATCAATGGCAATCACTATGTCCGGCTTTGTCTCTGCCACGATTCCCTGTATGATCTCAGACGTCTCCATGCCTGTCTGTGCCATTACTCCCGGGATAATTCCACTGATACGGTGCATTTTTTCTTTTCCAAGGCTCTGCAGGCCATACTCTCTTATCATATGTCTCGTTATATGAAGATTTTCTACCACATGAGGCCCCAGGGAATCGGCTGTGATCGCTGAATTTCCCAGACCTACTACCAGAATGGACAGCTCACGCTCCAGATTGATCACATTCTGTAAATGACGGGCGATTTCCAGGGAAATTTCTCTGTGATAATCCTCATCATGTACAGAAAGCCCCGGAGCTTCTATCGTAATATAGCTTCCCTGGGGCCGTCCCATTGTCCGGGCACCGTTTTCTGTGGTGATCTTTACCACAGTGGTACGGATATCTTTCTCTTCGTTATAATCTTCGTGGATCTCCACTCCCCGGACTTCTACGTTTTCCTCTGTAAACCGTTCGGTTGCCTCCAGCGCCAGGTCTGTTCTTATTCCGTAATTATCCAGCATCTCTTTTCCCTCCGTACTTCATTCAATATTTGTTACTGTTTACTCCGTTCTTATAACAATCTTTTATATCTATTTTTAGCTTTTTTTATGGAAATATGTATTGACAAGGAAGATTATTTGAGATAATATATATAAGCATGTTCATAGGAGCGCCCGTGTCTGTTTCTATGACAGGAGTATAATAATATTTTATCGAATTAAATTGGAGGTGTACGAATTGGCTAACATTAAATCTGCTAAGAAAAGAATTTTAGTAAACAGAACTAAAGCAGCAAGAAACAAAGCAATCAAATCTGCAGTTAAAACTTCTATGAAGAAAGTTGAAGCAGCAGTAGCAAATAAAGATAAGGCAGCTGCAGAAGTAGCATTAAAGGATGCTGTTTCCACAATCAGCAAAGCTACATCCAAAGGTGTTTATCATAAAAACAACTGTGCAAGAAAAGTTGCCCGTTTAGCTAAAGCTGTTAACAGCATTGACTAATTATAGATTGAATTTTTAATTATAAGCTTATGATTAAAAAGGACAGCCATCACCGTCATGTGGCTGTCTTTTTTGTTATTATCTTTTGTAACTGCCAGAATATCCGGCAGTTACCGTTTTTCCTATTTTACTTTACTGCTGTACTTAATGATCAGTAATTCTACGCTCAGCTTATCTTCCAGTCGTCCTGTTTTTACTGATTCTTCCGCATCCACAAAATCTTTTACTGCCTGTTCCAATTCAGATATGGTGTAAGCTCTGGCACATGTTGTAATGTTTCTCACAACAAATCCGGGAACTCCCAGTTTCGAAGCTATTTCTGTCTGTGCAAGTCCTGCTGCTGCAAACTGTTTTGCCAACAGCAGCTGGCGATACTGCTTCGCAAGAAGAAACAGGATTCTCATCGGCGGTTCTTTCAATGTCAGCAGATCATAATAAAGTTCCAGTGCACGCTTCTGGTTTTTCTCCGTTACCGCACGCACCATATCAAAAATTCTATTGGTTGTCTGGGTAGTGCAGATTTCTTCAATATCCTCTGCAGTCACCACATCCCTGCCTTCTGTATAACTGATAAGCTTCTCCATCTCCATCCTGAGATTCCCCATATCAGTTCCTGTTTTGGTCAGCAGAAGTTCCATGTCTCTCTGGGTGATCTTTTTTCCGGCTTTCCCTAGGATCCCTGCTGCCCAGCGCATCAGAGTTTTTTCATCCTGTCTGATAAATTCCGCAATACTTCCGCAGGCTTTTACTGCTTTGTACATGCGGTTTCTCTTGTCTACTTCCGTTTCTGCAAAAACCAGATACAGATAGTCCGGCAACTCTTTCATATAATCTGCCAGTTCCTCACACTTATTTTTGAAAAAACCTGTATCTTCCAGCAAAACAACTCTGCGCTCTGCGAAAAATGGCATGGTTTCACAGAGGTCGATCAACTGTTTTACATCAATCCCCTTGCCTTCATAGTGATTGAAGTTCATAGTATCCCCATCCGGATTCAGTGCCTTTACCAGATTCTGTTTATACTGTTGTTTCAGATATGCTTCCTCTCCATAGAGAAGATACACCTGTTTAAAATTTCCTGATTTAATGTCTGCCTGTATATTTTTCAATTTTCTACTCCTGAGGCTGTTTTGTCTGTAACTGTTCAGCAATCTGTTGTTCTATTCACAGATACCAGGATATCAGACTGCAGAGCAGTTACTTTGTTACTGTTCTCAGTAACGTTACTTTTATTGTATCAATTCCATGACATAATAGCCAGCAGAAAATTTCAGATTATTATTCAACCGCCCAGCTCCACCATTCTGTGAATGCATCTTCCGGCGCCTTCCATGATATTTTCCGGAAGGAAGATTTCTTCCCCGCCCTGTCCTTTCAGACAGTTGTAGATATCCATTAAGGTGGTAACCTTCATATTCATGCATGTAAGCTGTACTGCAACCGGGTAAAATTTCTTATCAGGACATTCAAACTGAAGATGCTCTACAATGCTGTTTTCTGTTCCGATGATAAATTCTTTATGTTCAGATTTCTTTGCAAATTCCATGATTCCTGTGGTGGAGCCTACATAATCGGCCTGCTCTACTACTTCCTGACGGCATTCCGGGTGTACCAGGAAAAGTGCATCCGGATGCGTTGCGCGGGCTTTTTCTACATCTTTTGCACTGACCACGATATGTCTCGGACATCCGCCTTTATAAAATGCAAATGTTTTCTCCGGAAGCTTTTCCGCCACATAATGTCCCAGGTTCGGATCCGGAATAAATAAAATCTTATCCTGCTCCAGCTTTTTGCAGATTTCAACTGCTGATGAGGACGTAACGCATACGTCACATTCTGTTTTCAGTTCTGAAGTTGTATTAATATAGGCGACAACTGCATAATCCGGATACTGTGCTTTTAATTCACGCAGACCTTCCAGATCCAACTGCTCTGCCATGGGACATCCGGCTACAGGATTAGCAAGCCATACTCTCTTCTTCGGGCTTAAAATCTTGCAGGTTTCTGCCATAAAACGCACGCCGCACATAATCACACCGCTGCAGTCTCTTTTGGACGCCTGTACACTCAGGCCATAGGAATCTCCTGTATAGTCTGCTACTTCCAGAATCTCCTGACCCTGATATGCGTGTGCAAGAATACAGATATCCTGTTCTTTTTTCATTCGCAGGATTTCCTGCTGAATTTCTGCTATTGTCATCTTCTGAATCCCTTCTTACTTATATATTATGATGTTTTTCCTTTTCCCATGGCTGAAGTGGTGCAAGGAAACCTGCTTTCTTTAACTGTTCTCCGATCAGATCCAGCCTTTCCTGGCTGGATGCTTCTATCAGATGATAATGATACCCGGAAGTAGCACTGCTTAATACGCTGGAATGGCTGCTATTGATCGCCTGGACAAATTCATTCACATCCTGTCTGGAACGAATATCCATCTCTGCAGTGACACGGCCATAAACCCTGTGGCTGATGCTGATATTTTTCACTCGCCCGCCACAGTCCACGATCAGATTCAGTTCCTCCGCTGCCTGCTCCTGCCCATGGCGTACTTTAAATTCTCTGGTGCATGCAATATCTTTATCCTGCTGCAACACATATCCTCTGGTCGTTGACAGGATTCCCGGTGTAGATGCACGTATCACAGCCATATCCTGCACGATCACCTGTCTGCTTACTCCGAACTGTGATGCCATCGCCCTGGCAGCCACAGGTTTTTCTTCCTGCTGAAGGAGCTTTAAAATTTCAGTTCTTCTCTGAGCAGTATTCATACTTTCCCATCCTTTCTCCACGATATAATCCTATAGCAAATTATCCGCTGCAAAACAGCTTCGCTGCCATGTTATTATATTGCATGAAGATTCTTCATGGAAATGTCAAGGATTGGAGCAGAATGTGTCAGTGCACCGCTGGAAACAAAATCCACACCTGTTTCCAGGATTTTGGCGATATTTTCCTTTGTGATATTTCCGGAGCATTCTGTCTGTGCCCGGCCTGCGATAAGCTCTACTGCTTCTTTCATCATTTCCGGTGTCATATTGTCAAGCATAATGATATCTGCTCCTGCTTCTACTGCTTCTTTTACCTGTTCCATAGTCTCTACTTCAATCTCGATCTTACGGACAAATGGTGCATATTCTTTTGCCATGGCCACTGCTTTCGCTACGCTTCCGGCTGCTCCGATATGATTATCCTTAAGCAGTACTCCGTCAGAAAGATTATATCTGTGGTTGCATCCGCCGCCTATACGTACAGCATATTTTTCAAAAACACGACAGTTCGGAGTTGTCTTTCTGGTGTCCAGAAGTGTTACCTTACTTCCTTCCAGAAGCTTTGAAACCTGTTTTGTATAAGTAGCGATACCACTCATTCTCTGGAGATAATTCAGGGCAACTCTCTCTCCGGAAAGAAGCACCCGGATATCTCCTGTTACTGTTCCAAGAAGATCGCCCTTCTTTACTGCCTCACCGTCTTTAAAGTTGAAACTGATCTCTGTTTTCTCATCCAGAATCTGGAATACTCTCGCATATACATCCAGTCCGGCAATGATTCCGTCTTCCTTTGCGATCAGATCTACGGTTCCTTTTACTGCGCTTCGCATCACTGCATTCGTGGAAACATCCTCACTGGTAATGTCCTCCTGAAGCGCCATACGGATCAGCTTGTCTGCCTGCATTTTCATTGTAATACTATTCATGACTTTTTTTCATCCTTTCAATCTCTTTTAATACGGTTTCGTGGCAGGCATTAAGCAGTTCTTCTCTGCTTTTATACATATTCATATCAATTGCATCTGCCCGCACATATTCCGGTGTCTGTCCAAATATCATATCATCTGCAGCCTTTCTTGCAAAGACCAGAGATTCCAGAAGAGAATTACTTGCCAGACGGTTTCTTCCATGAACACCACCTGCTGCCTCACCTGCAACATACAGATTCTCAACATCAGACATACCGTTTACGCTGACACGAACACCACCATTCTGGTAATGCAGTGTTGGGTAAATTACGATCGGCACCTTTCTCATATCGATGTCATATCTTAAGTACATACGAAGCATACCTGGAAGTCTCTTCTCCAGTGTTCCTTCTCCGTGGATTGCATCGATCATCGGGCTATCCAGCCAGATACCATCGCGAAGCGGTGTGTGGATTCCGTTTCCTCTTGCTACCTCACGAATTACGCCAGATGCTGCAACGTCTCTTGTTTCCAGCGGATGCATAAATGCTTCACCGTTTACATTAACGAACTGTGCACCCATAGAACGAACCTTCTCTGTTACAAGCGCACCATAGATCTGAGATGGGAATGCAACACCAGTTGGATGATACTGTAATGTATCCTGATACAGAAGTCTTGCGCCTGCACGATAAGCAAGTACCAGACCGTCTGCAGTTGCACCGTAGTGATTGGATGTCGGGAATCCCTGATAATGAAGTCTTCCTGCACCACCAGTTGCGATGATAACGCACTTTGCACGTGCGATTAAGATCTCACCTGTCTCCATGTTCTGTAAAACAGCACCTGCTGCCTTACCTTCAGTATCCTTGATGATTTCGATTGCAGATGTGAAATCAACAACCGGGATCTTACGGTTCTGAACCTCATCACGAAGAACTCTCATGATCTCAGCACCAGAGTAGTCTGCTGCTGCATGCATTCTCTTTCTGGAAGTTCCGCCGCCGTGTGTGGTAATCATGTTGCCGTCCTTATCCTTATCAAACAGAACGCCAAGGTCATTTAACCACTTGATACACTCTGGTCCGTCCATAACAAGCTTCTCAACAAGCTCTGGAACGTTTGCGAAATGTCCGCCGCCCATTACATCTAAGTAATGCTGTGCTGGAGAATCATTTTCCTTATCTGCTGCCTGGATACCACCCTCTGCCATCATGGTGTTGGCATCACCGATACGAAGCTTGGTAACGATCATTACGTTTGCGCCTGCCTCGTGTGCCTCAATTGCTGCAGATGCACCGGAACCGCCGCCGCCGATAACAAGAACGTCAACGTCATAATCCGGATGAGCCAGATCTAAGGTCATTCCCTGAACACGGCTCTTTGCCTGTAAAAGCTCTACTAACTCCTTCGGAGCCTTCTCGCCTTTGTTCGGTCCTACTATAATCTCTGCAAAGCTAGAAAGATTATAGTCTGGATGATACTGCTCAAGCAGTGCATCCTTTTCTTCTGCTGTCATACGTCTCGGCTCTGCTGCCATACGGGCTGCTCTGGTGGCTTCAACTTTCTTGACAGACTCCATCATTTCCTCTGTATATGGAAAGCTCATCTTATTCGTCCTCCTTTATTTTTCGATTACACGATTGTTGTACATATCCTTCAGCTCGTCTACAGACTTGCTCATGATTTCCTTCATCGCCTCATCGAAATC